>Ga0116148_1000242_pt1 | contig 71183 bp, 47 predicted proteins | sample AD_UKC055_MetaG_FD_89786 | JGI IMG/M metagenome (GOLD analysis project Ga0116148, IMG submission 89786) | Active sludge microbial communities of municipal wastewater-treating anaerobic digesters from USA - AD_UKC055_MetaG | ecosystem: Engineered > Bioreactor > Anaerobic > Digestate | place: USA...
GGCACGTTTAAGCTGCTTTTGCGACTGCTCATAAGCCAATTTGGCTTGTATAAGTTGCGCACGGATGTTGTTGTAGCCGTAAATGGCATCCAGCGGCTGAGTCAAACCCAGGCGGGTATTGAGATTCATCAGGCGCTTTGCGTTGTTCAGGTCGTCGGTATTGGTCAGGTTGGTTTGCAGGTAAATATTGCCGTTGGTGGGTAAGGGCTGGTTTATACGCAGGGATCCGTTGTAATTGAGTTGTCGCACCGAATAAAAGGCGATACCCGAGGTGTCTTCGAACTGACGGATGGTTTCCGTGTATTCGGGCAAGGTCAGATTAAGATTCACGTGCGTCTTTAATCCGCTGGTGGTCGACTTGAGGTTGTATTCGGCAATTTTAATATCCTGCAACAAACTAAGCATTTCAAAGCTTTTGTTTTTGGCAATAAAAATGCTTTGATCCAGGTCCAGATGATAGGTTTCAGCCTTGGGTCGATGAGGGAAAACCAAGCTGAAAAAAAGTAGGCAAATAAGTGTTTTTGTTTTCATTATCAATAATTTATCCTCTGGTTTTGTAAATCTTTTCTTCCACGTTGTCCGAACGAATATTTTCTTCGTCCGAGAAAATCAGACCGTCGCGAATCTGAATAATCCTGCGGCTGTATTCGGCAATTTCCCTTTCGTGTGTGATCAGAATCAGGGTGTTGCCCTCACGGTGCAATTCATCGAACAAGGCCATGATTTCCACTCCGGTCTTGGAGTCGAGGGCGCCGGTGGGTTCGTCGGCCAACAAGATGCCGGGTTTGGTCACCAAGGCTCTGGCTACAGCCACTCTCTGTCGCTGTCCACCGCTGAGTTCGGTGGGTTTATGATCCATACGGTCGGCCAGACCGACTCGTTCGAGCGCCTCGATGGCTCTTTCTCTACGCATTGCTTTAGGTATGCCTGCATACATCAAAGGCAACTCCACATTTTGCAAAGCGTTCATCTTGGGCAAAAGGTTGAAGTTTTGGAAAATAAAACCGATCTCCCGGTTGCGCATAGCAGACAACTCATCGTCACTGAGAGTACTGACGTCTACATTGTCAAACAAGTATTGGCCTTGGGTGGGTGTGTCGAGGCAACCTAAAATATTCATAAGGGTTGATTTCCCCGATCCCGAGGGCCCCATGATGGCCACGTATTCGTTACGATCTATGGTCAGGTTTATATCCCTGAGGGCCTGCACCTGAATGTCGCCCATAACGTAGTTTTTGACTAAATTCCTTATTTCAATGAGCATAAAGCGTTTTCATTATTCGTAGCGTATCGACTCGATAGGTTCAAGATTAGCTGCATTTTTGGCCGGCAGGTAACCGAAGCTGATACCCACCAATACGGAAAAGAAAAAAGCAATAAATATGGAATACACCCTGATATAAGTGGTTACATCGGTAAACAGGGAAATGGAAAAAGACAAAACCACACCCAGCACCACTCCGATGAGGCCTCCCGTAATACTGATGGCTACAGCTTCGACCACAAACTGGCTCATAATGTCCTTTTTGCGGGCACCGATAGCCCGGCGGATACCAATTTCGCGGGTTCGCTCCATAACCGAGGCCAACATAATATTCATAATACCTATCCCTCCTACTATCAAAGAAATGGCAGCGATGGCACCCAGCAGAATATTGTAAATCTGCCGTTCTTTTTCTTCCTGCTTCAGAAGCTCAAAAGGAATCACTATGCTATAATCCTGGTTATTGAAATGATGACGGTCGAGGATGCTGCGTATCAGGGCGGCACTTTCCATCAGTTTGTCCGAGCTGTTCACCCTGACGGTGATTTGCTTGATTTCGCTCTCGAGCAGGTTTTCTTTGGCAAAACGCTTGTTGAAGGTGGTTAAAGGTAAATAGACGTCGTTGTTCAAATCGCGCGAGGCCAGTTCCCCTACCGTTTCCGTAAAAACAGCCTTGGACTTCATTACTCCCACTACTTCGAGCCATTGATCGTCCACTTTTACCATTTTACCCAAAGCACTTTGATTGGAGAAAAAGGAGTTTGCCAGCCCGGCTCCCAATACGCAAACCTTAAGGCTGTTGTTATAATGGTCTGCGGTAATAAAGCTGCCTTCTTCGGTTTCGTAATTCAAAATCTCAATAAAAGCCGGCGTAATACCAATCACCGTAGATTTGGCGGACATATCGCCCATTTTTACTTCGGATTCTTTTTCGGCTTGAGGGGCCACCTGTGCAACCTCGGGAACTATTTCCTTGATCACTCTGGCATCGTTGATAGATAAACCGGGAGAGAATCTGGCCCGTACTTCTTCCAACTCGGCATTGGACAACTTCTTTTCGCGAACAATAATATTGTTTACCCCCAGGTCCTGGTACTTGGCAATGGCTTCCCTCTTGGCACCTTCACCTATGGAAAGCATGGCAATAACCGATGCCACCCCAAAGATGATACCCAACATGGTAAGGAAAGAACGGAACTTATGATCCATCAAGGCGTGCAGAGCCACACGTACTATTTCTTCGAAATGCATAGTATTTTATTCTTGATCTATAATTCCGGCAACAGGAATCACCTCCTGGCCTTCGGCAATATTACCGCTGATAACGGAGTGTGTGTTGTTGCGGGTATGAAATTCTACCGCCACTTTATCGAATCCGGTCGCTTTGGGTATAAATACCCAGTAACGCCCGCCCTCCTTCAACAAACAAGTATTAGGCACGTATAACACATCCTTCAGGTCGTTGGCTATAAACTCGCAGCTGACGGTCATCCCGGGTTTTAGCCTTTCGTCCGATTCGAGAAGTTTGACTTCTATATCAAACACCTTCCTTCTGTCGTTGTTGTCGTAGGGACGACACAACACACTGATGAAAGACACCTGAGCATCGAAAGCCACTTGCGGCAAGGCGTCCAGGCGCACAATAACAGGCTGTCCCTGTGTGATTTTAGCCCGGTCTACTTCGTTGACCGTTGTCTGAACCTTCATCCAGGTCAGATCGGGGACGCTGCCCACCATCGTGCCGAAACGCACATCGTCTCCAACGGCTATATTGTCGCGCGAACGCCGTTTGCGGGCCACCTGGAATATGCCCGAAATGGGCGCACGCATCGTGAGTTGCGGCAGAGCGTCCTGAGCCATTTTGATTTCATTTTCTATTTGCGCCACTTTGATCTTTTGTATTTTAAGATCGCTGGCTGCCATTACCTTGGTTAGTTCAATCCGTCTTTTTACTTTTTCGAAATTGATTTCGGCCTGGCGGAATTGCAACCTTTTAATTTCCTGCACCCGCTCCGACTCAAACTTAGTGTATTCCATGGCAAGCTTGCGCAGATTGAAGGAGGCTTCCTCTCCGCGCAGGGTGGACTGCAGATTTTTCAGGTTGTTTTGTTGCTGAACCAGCAATTTTTCCAAATTGGCCTGTTCGTTTTCCAGGCGAGTCTCACGATCCATGATGAATTTTTTGACTTCGGTAGGATCGAACTGAACGATGGAATCGCCGGCTTTTACCTTTGATCCGTGCTCCGCTAAGCCGATAATTTTCATGTTGTACCAATACCTGCCGTAGCGGGGCATCACTATGGACCGGTTGTCGACAGTAAATAATTCACCGGTTTCGGTTATGGTTTGTTTGAAATCGCCCCGTTTTATCAGATTACTCTCTTGTGCCGTTTGCTTGCAACCCGACAACAGGAATAAACCGGCACTCAGTCCAAACAACAGTAGGGAAAGATAAGTACGTTTCATTGTGCCTGTTTTTTGGAAGATTTATCTGCTTCGGCCACCAGGAAAGGATTGGCCATCGCAATGTTTTCTCCGGCTTTGAGCCCCTCTTCGATAATAATATAATCTGCGTTAGACCGCCCCGTTTTGACTTCCTGAATCCTAAACCCGGTAGCTGTTTTCACATATACAATATCTTGGATACCTTCCTTAAAAAGAGCATTCAAAGGAATATAAACGGCATCGGGAATTTCATCGATGATAATGCGGCAACTCACGGTAAGGCCCGGCATTAAATCGGTTGGATAACTGTTGATAAGCACATCCACGGGGAAAACCTTGATTCTGGAATTGCGTTCTTTGTTGACCGCCAGATTGGCTACGGTTTGAATGTGGCCAAAATACAGGGAATCTGAAAAAGCATCGGGACGTATAATCACTCGTTGACCCTTGGTGATTTTAGCAATGTCCACTTCGTTGATTTTTATCGCCGCTTTCAATTCGTTCAGATTAGGTAATTCTATCATAGGCTGACCTTTCCATACCTGATCGCCCTCCTGAAATTTAACTCCTGTGGTGTTGTTTTGACTTACAATGGCAATGCCCGGCGAAGGGGAAGTGACATACAACAAATTCAAGGTGTTGTAGGCATCTTCCAGTTCAGACTTTGCCTGGCTTATGATGAGTTTTTTTTGAGTCAGCTCTTCTTTCTGAATTTTTTTGCGATTTTCTATCTGACTTTTTGCTTGTTCCAAAGCAATGGTGGCTCTTTCGAGATTGAGTTCGATTTCTTTTTTCTTGATTACAGCTTCGTACTCGGCCGATTCGTATTCGAGACGGGAAATTTCGAGCGACAATTCCGTCACTTCGAAATCGGCCATCATTTCTTCCATATCCGATTCCTGTTGAGCCTGCATTTTTTCGAGCTCTGCATAATGAATCTCCAGGCGCGACTCGGCGTCTACAATGGCCTTGCGTACTTCGGAGGGATCAAAAATAACCACGGTATCGCCGGCTTCCACTTCCTGGCCGTCGTCCACTACGTAAGTAATCTTAAGGTCGCCGTAGCGCCACGAAATTTCGGGGGAAGAAATCACCTTGGACTGCGTAGCCTGAATATCTCCTTCTTCGTACAAATCTATGTAGAATGTCTCCTGTCTGACCTGGGTCAACGGAATTTCCTGTTTCTTTTCTTTGCCGCAGGCGGCACATAAAAGACCGATTGGTAATAATAATAAAATACTCTTTTTCATCCTGTAGGACTATCTTACAATAATAATATGATCTTGAAACTGAAACGTAGGCTCCTCTTCCATCTGTTCGGGAGAATCCCGTCGTGGTACGAAGTGTTGCGGCACCTCCAAAAAGTCCGCAGGCAAACTGTCGTTTTTGACGGTTTTAAAGCGATTACGCTGTTCATAATCCAGGAAAACTTCGTCTTTGACCTTCGACCTGAGAGGTTGCAACATAGCAATGTCTTCTCCACCCCGCAGACCGCAGGCTATTACGGCTTCTTTGGACGATTGCAGGGCTACCGACACTTCCTGTCGGATAAAACCGGAACCTTTTTTTATATATACCACGTTGATGCTGTCTTCCTGAAAAACCGAAACAATGGGAACAGCCACGGTATCGGGCAAATAATTCAAAAAGACCCTGCAGTTGGCCGATAAACCGGCTGTGGGCGTTTGCAGACCGCTGTCAACCGAAGCCAGCACATCAAAAAACTTCACCCTGGAATTGCGGCTCATGGTATAACCTCTGGGGGATTTCATTACTATGGATCCGTAAGCAAAATTCCCCGGCATAGCGTCAAAAGTGTATTCTACTTTCTGCCCAAGAGCCAATCGCTTATAAGCTGCCTCAGTGGCTTGTATTTTTATCCTTACCTGGCCGGAATCGGGAATAATCACTAAAGGCGTTTGCGGATACACTTCTTCTCCTTCCTGTATTTTGCCGTCACTAATATCGGAATCGCCCCTTATGGCCATGCCGGCTTTTGGAGCCTTCAAAATCAGCTCGTCCAGCGAAGCCTGGGTCGATTCGAGCAGCGTTTGGCTCTGAGTGATTTGCAACTCCATCTTACGAAGTTCCGAGCGCTGGATGGTTTCTAAGGCACTTAGTTTCTTCTTGAGTTTACGGGACTCTATCCTGGCCATTTCCAAACGAATTTCTGCTATTTTTCGCTGATTTTCAGTGTAATACTTCAATTGCAGGGAATCCAGACTACTAATGGCCATTTGCGTTTCGTTGTTTTTGACCTGAGCCTGCAATAAGGCGTAATCCAACTCCAAATCGGCCACCCCTTTGTTGTATTCTGCCTGATACAGTTCGCAAAGCCGTTTAACCGTCTCCAGTTGATTGACCAATTGCTGATTTTCCAGTATGCAAACCGTGTCGCCGGCTTCAACCCAGGCCCCGTCTTCGACAAGGTAAATTATCTTAGAGTTGTAGACATCCGGGCAGTTGATAAAGGTGGAATTCGTTGCTTCGACACTGCCCTCAAGTACCAATTCATCTGAAAAATCCATGCGAACCACGGGATAAGTCAAATCGTATTGCCCTGTTGTATTTGTGCAGGCCAACAACAGGCTCATCAATAGGAAAAACAGCAAGTATCGTTGCGACGAAATCATTGGTAAAATATGGACAGGCAAAGCTAAATGAATTTTACATAACAGCCTTGCATTAAGTTAAAACGTCTCCTAAGAATAGTCTTAAAAAGATATAAATATCTCAAATGTTTATACATATCTTCACCTTTCTTATACCGGATGTTGCATACTTATGCAATGCAGGGAGCCGTGCTGTTTGATCAGCGCAAGGCAATTGACCGGAATAATTTCCCGATCGGGGAAAGCTATAGCAAGCTGTTTTACAGCCTGTTGATCTTTTTCTTGTCCGTACACGGGCAACAACACAGCCCCGTTAATGATTAAAAAATTAGCATAACTGGCCGGTAACACTTCGTTTTTATACCAAACGACATCGGGCAAAGGCAAGGGAATCAAGCGGTACAACTGTCCGGAAAGTGTCGTGAACGATTTTAATTCTTCTTCCATGGCTCTCAGGGACTCAAGTTGCTTAGGCTCATGCTCCCCGGCTGTCTGGGGGAAACCGGCCGAAACATAAGCGATGGTATCCGGGTTGCAAAAACGCGCCAACATATCGATATGCCCGTCGGTATCGTCTCCCTGCAAATAGGCGTTTTCTATCCAAAGCACCCGTTGCAGACCGAAGGCTTGTTTTAAATACAACTCAATTTCATCTCTGCTCATTCCCGGATTGCGTGTGGGAGACAACAGGCATTCTGAGGTGGTTAGCAAGCTGCCGGTTCCATCCGATTCTATACTGCCGCCTTCGAGCACAAAGTTCTTCCGGTCGGAGTAGAGGCGGTCCGGACCAAAGGCTCCGGCCTCCAGAAGTTTGGCAGTCAGTTTGTTGTCCAAATCAAAAGCAAATTTTCCACCCCATGCATTAAAACCAAAATCATACATACAAACTTTACCGTCGACATAGACGGAAATGGGCCCGAAATCCCGGGTCCAGGTATCGTTGCAGGGAAGTTCATACAAAAAAAGCTTTTGCCCGCTTTGTGGAGCAATTTTTGCCCGCACTGAATTTGGGTGGCTGCATACTACCAACAGGGGCTCGTAGCGAAGAATATGCCGTGCAATTTCAATATAACAGACTTCTACTTCTTCCAGATTATCTGCCCAATCGCTGTCTTTATGCGGCCAGGTCAGCTGAACAAAGGCTTGTTTTGCCCATTCGGGAGGTAATATGATTTGCCGGTGTTTCATGTTAATTTTTGTTTCATATTGCTTTTTTGTTTGGTTGCTCAGACACATAAGCATCGGGGTAAAGTGATTTGCATTTATCTCAAGTTTTGCGAAGAATGGTAAACAATTTATTGAATAAAACAAACACTCCATACGAACTTAGCATCAAAGCCGCCCGAATTCTTTGTTTAACGCCCGAATGCCGGTAGGCCCTTTTCGTCGCTTTTCTTTCTTTGTGCAATGCCTCGTATTCCTCTGCAAAAAGGGCTTGAATGCTGCTTTGTTCTGTGAAAACGTAGCTGTTTTTATGGTTTAGATAATAACGGTGCAGACCGCAGAAAGTATCGAAGACCTGCCGGCGGTATTTGTACAATTCTTGCCTGTCAAAGCCCTGCTCCTGCATCAACCGCAAAAGTCGTCGATTGGTTCTGAGCACCTGATAACGAAAGGGATGTCCCGGATCGGTAATGCTGTTGGGATTGCCTCTTCTGTAATAAAAACGCCCTCCGGAAAAAGCCACCTGCCCGCTTTTTAAAAAGATCTTCCGGGTGACGTATTCATCGCTGTTGAAAGTGCTTTCGTCGAATTCTTCTTCGGTGTAAAACTGCCTGCGACAGAGTATAAAACCGTGAATACTCCAGTCGAGGCTGAGTAAAAAGGCAGAGCGTCCGTCGAGTATCCGATTGTAATCGGCATCGGGCGCTGTAAGAGCTTGCTCCTGAACAGCATCCGAGGGATCCCGGGTAAAGCGCAGCATATCGGGCAAAACGCAATCGGCATCGCATTCCCTCTGACGACGGATCATTTGTTCAAAGCAATCGGGCGACAACAAATCGTCCTGTGAAAGATAAAACACGAATTTACCCCTCAACAGCGGAAGCGCCACATTCCAGGATTTGGGCACATTCCCTCCGTGCTCTTTTTGAAGTATTCGCATTCGCGGTTCACGCCCGGCGTAATCCTGCAATATAAGCCAACTGCCGTCTGTAGAACTGTCGTCGACGACCAGCAGTTCAAAGTCGGTGAAGCTTTGATTCAAAACGGATTCCAAGGTCGGCTTCAGATAAGCGCCGGCGTTGTAGACCGGTATAAAGACCGAAATTTCAGGACCTTTCATCTCGGTTTGAATGAAGGAGTTTACGACTGCCGCGGTTTTTGATACGCAAAAAATCACAGGCTGACATGTTTTCGTTCTTAATGGCTTTGCGGGCTTTGATCAGCGAAACTAAGTTTCTCAAATAAGCTTTTCTTCCGTAGAGCACCGCATTGACGGCCCCCGATTTTTCCAGCAACACCGGGCTGTATTGGCTCATTTTTTTAATGGTGCTTTCGTAAGGATGTTCTACCACCGGATAAGGAAAATAATGAATGTGCAAACCTGCTTTGAGGCAGGCCGCCAGGAACAGGAATTCCTCGCTGCAAGGCCATTGCCTGCCCAGTCCGAAACGTTCGTCAAAAACAAGACCTTTGGCCCTGATGGAGGCCAGCCTGAAGGTAATTTCTATAGAGCTTACATCCCGAACATCGTCGAGACTCTTCATTCTGAAGGCTTGCTCTTTGTAGTGCTTGTAGGGCCTGCCTTCGGGGGTTCTGATTTGGAAACAGGCCAGGTCAATACCAGGATCTGCTTCGTAACATTCGAGAATACGCTGGAGGTCGGACTGTGCAAAAAGCACATCGTCGTCGAGCAACCAGACGATTTTGCCTCTTGCGGCCTTGATGCTGTTGTTGCGATTGGCGGCAATCCCCGTGCTGCCGGTAAAACTGATGGAGACATCTTTACGTTGAAAATCGAGAGGCTCCGGGTCTTGAACTCCCTGACAGGAAATAAGATAATGCACTCCCTTCATGGGATCTGGCAATCGATCGACGATGGGCTGCAAGGGCTTGGCGTAAGTAGAAATCAATACTTCCAGTTCAGTAGTCGCATTGTTGGATTCGAGGATATTATCCTGAGACAGCAGCTCCTCAAACAAAGCCGTCCACAAAGGACCTATGCGTTCCATATCGTTTTGCCGGGTATCTTCGATGGCTTGTTGCGATAGCCTGTTGCGAAGATTCTCGTCCCCGATAAGTTTGAGCAGGCTCTCGGCAAAGGCCTCTTCGTCAAAGGCCGGAACCAGCAAACCGTTACGCTGATGAGTGATGACATCGCGCACACCCGCGCTGCAATCGAAAGCCACCGGAACAATACCGGCCTGACGGGCTTCGAGCAATACCATACCGTATCCTTCATAAGACGAGGATAAACAAATAATGGAAGCCTCGGCATAAAGGCTGTCGTCCACACGGGGAGATTCGAAACTCAAGTTTTTTAAGCCCAGTTTTTTTGCGTAATTCCTGAGCTTTTCCTTTTCGGGACCTTCGCCGATAATCCGAAAAGACCAGCCGGGCACCCTATCCTGGATCAGCTTCCAAATACGTAATAAACGGTCGATCCTCTTGTCTTCCCTGCTCAGACGGCCGGCATAAATAATTTGAGGCTTACGGGCAGAAATCTTCGCCCGGCCGGTCAGGGGATTGGAAATGGCCACAATTTGCCCCGGTGCGATCTTTCCCGGCCAGGCGGCATGAAGTTCTTCGATATAACCCGGTGCCAGTACCACAAAACGGGCAGCATGTACAATCTTGGCGAATAATTCCCTACGGGCCAGGCCAGTTGCCAGACCGGGTACTGTTTTCATGGCCAGATAGCGCAACAAAGCCGGTATTCTTTTGCCGACACCGCGTACAGACAACACGGTATTTTTGAACGTATTAAACTTGCGTTTGCGCACTGGCTCCCAGGCCGGACAGCCCCTGAGCACATTGATCACCTTATGCTCCGAATGCTCAGAGAACAGCAAATAAACTTTGGAAAAGGCGCCCTGGTTGATGATGATAGGAATCCGGTTCTGTTCTACATAATCGCGTATGAATTGGAGATTCTGCTTTGAATTGTAGTCGGAAGAATCGGGCAAATAAGCTTGTTTGACTCCCGGATCGAGAGTTATCCGCAAAGGTTTTTCGGGAGGCAGGGTTTGCGAATGCCTTGAATCGGAGCAGGGAGACTGCCTGAGAGAATCAGCCCCGGATGACTGCCGGGGAAAATCAGCCCCGGCCGGCCGGGGAGACGAAAGCCCGGGCAATCCGTACCATTTTCCCGGAGGCAGACTCAGAATGCTCACTTCGTGGCCGGCAGCCTGAAAATAATTGGCCATCTGGGTGGTCACTGTCTGCACCCCACCCAAGGCAGGATATTCCGGAAGCAGAAACAATATTTTCATAGGGCTTTGGGCTTTTTTAGGGAACAACAGGTGAGGTAATACTTGATTTCATTTTTAAGAGAGGGACGGTAAGCATACTCTCTGACGGACTTTCTCAATGCCCGGGCCAATTGCTTGTCGCACGAGGTAAAGGCATAGTGCATATAATCGTTGTATCTGCTTTGCAAATAAGAAAGTATTTCCCCGAGGCTCAACCCTATATGCCTGGCCCAGTCGAGACTTTGCCTGAAGCTGCTCAGGGCAAAACGATAATACTTGTCCATTTGCCGGGGATGACTGACAGAATTATCCAGCACCCGGTAAACCAAAAAACATTCCGGTAAATAACAGGCAGGCCCACGCAACAACGAGGCTGTGAGCACCGAAAGGTCTTCGGTGCGGTAATCCGGATGCAAAAACAGTTCGGGCTTTTGTCGCAAAGCCTCCAGCACGAAACTTTTTCTGTACATGGCGGTTGAAAGCACAATCTCCGGTTTATACACATGGTTTAAAAAACGGGCTGCCGTCTGTGGGCCGAAGTCGGTGGGATCGTATTGTGGAAGGGTCGGCCAAGAGGTCTCTTTGTTTTGTGCGGTTCCAGTACTTTCGGCCGCCTGTTCTTTCCATTGCCCATAAACCATGCTCATAGCCGGATCCCCAACAAGAAGTTTCCATTGCTTTTGCAAGCGCAGAGGATCAGGCCAGTAATCGTCTCCGCCGCAATCGGCTATAAATTCTCCCCGGCAATGTTCCAAGGCGTTAAAATAATTCCGCACCACTCCCCTATTGCTTTGATTGCTCAGGAGCACTATTTTGCCGGGATAACGCCGTTGATATTCCCGGCAAATCACCAAAGTGCCGTCGACGGAAGCATCTTCGGCAACTACTATTTCAAAATCGAAGTCCCCTTGTTGAGCCAGGGCCGAATCCAAACAATCAGCGATGTATTCTTCCTGATTATAGGCCAAAATCAATACGGACACCAAAGGTTTAGTCATCTTTCGAAATACGTTTTTTTAGGCTTGCCCACAAGTCTTTAAGCGGCCAGATTCTATTGAGTTCCTGCAAGGAAACACAACTGCAAACCAGCAATATCAGGGCCGAAAGCGACCATTTGATCCAATAGACAGGATGGAATACATGAGCCAGCAAAAAAGCCGAGAGCACAAAGAAAAGAAAGAGGCCCAAAAAATACAGGTTCCTGCTTTGTATCCGGAAATCGCAAATGCGACGGGCCAACAGGAGCAAACAAAGGGTGTACAACACATAGGCCAATAAAAAGGCCAAACCGGCGGCAGTCAAGCCCAAGGGTTCCCATAACAGCCAGGTGAAAGCCAGGTAAGAGCCGTGCCAAAGCAGTTCAGTCAACAAAAACAGCAAGCCTTTGGATCGGCTGAGCAAAATATAACCAAAGGGCCAACTCAGCACTTTGAGAAAACTGCCGGCAATCTGCCAGCGCAATAAGCCTTCGGCGGGTACAAATTTAGCCGAATAAAACAAATGCAACACCCACGGGGCAAAGAGCAACATACCCACCACCAAAGGCGTAGCTGCCAAAAGCACAACGTGCAGTTGTTCGTTCACATAACGAACCATTCTGGCGTTATCGCTGCTTACTTCGCAAAGACGCGGATAATAATCGGCCGACATGGCGCTCAAAATGGCCGAAAGGTAAATGGCCGTCAAAGACCAGGAAGACTGAAATAAACCCACGGTATCCAGGTCGGCCCAACGCCCGATCTGGCTTTTGAGCAACAACATGGTCAGGGTACTGATCACGCCCGACAGCATGGTAAACAAACCCAGGGCAACCATTTTCTTTCCCCGTAGATAGGTTTCCCTGAGACTTACAGGGACTCGCTGCATGGATAACTTATGCCGATACCACCAGGTAAACACCAGGCTCAGAAAAGCAGCCGCCAACAGAGCCGGAACAATGCCCTCCTGTCCCAGCGTCAAATACAAGATCGAAGCAACTATAAAACCGGACAGGCTGCCCAGGACGGAAGCTTTGGCCATATAGGCAATTTTCCGCATGCCTTGCAGCATCGACTTTTGGCCCGCCGAAAGAGTCAGAGCAAATACAGAAAAAGACAGCAGGCAAATTTGAGAGCTTTTGCTGCTGTCGCCGAACGCGAGCGTACTGATTTGTTTTGAAAACACCACGCAAAGCAGGGCTCCCAAAATAGCCGTAAAAACGATCCATCTGGTCAGTACCGATGCGGTAGTATTGATTTGTTGCCGGTCGCCGCCGGCATTGGCCTGAGCCATATCCCTGACCGAACTGAAATGCAAACCCAGGCCGCTTACCGAGCGGATCATTTCGATGATGGACTGATACAAACCGATCAGTCCCACACCCAGAGGCCCCAGCAGGGCGGCGGCCACCTTGGTCCTGAACACGCCGATCAGCATATTGAACAATTGCGATCCACCAAAGATTCCGGTAGATTTGACAATTTGTTTATAGGACGTTTCCCGGGTTTCCATTCTAAGACAAACAGGTTTTTTATTTCACATCGAGGGCATATATGTCGTACACAGTGGCTCTGCCCCCGAAGCCTTCTTTTTGGAACAAGAGGCCTTTGTCGAGTTTGAAACCGTCGTTGTCGGTAGAAATGCCAAAATCGAGGTAATCTTTGTGTTGGAAGCTGTCGAATATCAGGTGTTGAAACAATAAATCCAGCGCTCCCAGGGCCTTGCCTCGTTGATTGGACGAAATATACTGAATATGCGCCGTTGTTTCCGTTTCGTACACCAGGCAGCCGGCCACGGCCTCTCCTGCTTCCATTGCCAGAAACAGGCGGATGTTTTCGGGAAAAGCCTTGTGCAGACGGCTGATTTCCTCCAGATTATGGACGGGTTTTAAGCGATGTCTTGCCCAGAGATTCTGTTCGAGTATGGGCCAAAATAAGGATAAATCTTTGCTTTCCAGGCAAGCGACCCCCGCTCTCCGAGCTTTGCGCAAACCGTCCTTCCGGGAGCGTGCAAAAGGTAAAGCCCTGTCGCAACGTATAGTCGACGACAGGCTGCGGGAAACCAAGCGGGCCTTTTGGAGATAGAGAGCATACAAGTCTTCTTCGGCGGGTGTCTTGTGGTAAAACCAGGGTATGCTTTTGTAAATCACGCTTTTTATTCCCTGATCTTTTAAATAGGTCGTTGTGATATCCAGCATCTCGATGACTTGCTCGGCCGTTGTGGTAAAGCTCAATAAAAAACCGCCGTAAGTAAGCCCCTGATGTGAATAATAAACATCCCCTTCCACGTTACCCGGCAACAAACCCAGCAGTCGATCCTTGTTGTAAAACATCAGGGAATGATCGTGGAAGCGATCGGCATGATAATCCATGTAGTCCCTGAAAAACAGGAAAGTGGCGTTTCTCGATTGGGCCACAAAAGTATCCCAGCAAGATTTGTATTCCGATTGGTAACGGACTATTTGCATGACCTGAAGGCTAAGAATTGTTCATAATCGCGTATATAATCGTCTTCGGAAAACTCTGCCGAAGCCAATACCAACACAACGGCACCCGAGGCAAAACCGCTTATTTCCCTCCAGATTCCGGCCGGAATTTCCAGTGCCTGGTTGGGCCTGTCCAAGCGAAAACTCTTTTGTTCCCGGCCGTCGTCGAGCAAGATATCAAAGCTACTACTGGCAGCTATTACCCATTGTTTCAGCTCCTTGTGAGCATGTCCTCCCCGCTGACTGCCGTAAGGAATGTCGTAAACGTAATACAAGCGCTTCAAGGCAAACGGTAATTCCCGACCGGCGTTGACTGCCGTCAGATTGCCTTCCCTGTCGTGGTGGGTGGGTATTTCTACCAGGCGGGAATCCTGTACCGAAAAGACTTGCTTGCCGGTAAGATCATCTGCTATCGGCGGCAAGTTTTCCGGTTTTTTAGAAGCCCGGATTCGTTTCAACCGGCTAAAATCCCGAATGTATTCATCGGGATCGTAGGTTCCCGAAGATAACACCAGCCCCAATGCGTTGGTTGAAAAGTTTTCCAGAGCGCGCCAATTTCCGGCGGGTAGGTATAAACCTCGATAGGAACGGTTCAAAGAATAAATTTTCTCTCTCCTGCCCGAACGCACCCGCACGTCAAAACTCCCGGACAAAGCAATAAGGCATTCTTCCTGAGTATGATAGGCATGGCCTCCGTGTTGTTCACCTCCGGGAACATCGTAAATCCAATACGCTCTAGCCATCTCAAAAGGCAGTTGTTGCCCGGCTTCCAGGAACGACAGATTACCTCGATCGTCTTCGATTTTCGGAAATTGGAGTAGCCGACATTTGGGGGTTTTGCTGAACATATGCTTCTGTTTTGTTGAAACTCTTTTCCGGCTTATTGAATCAACGTTTCGGCGGCCTGATTATTGCCTCCGGCCCATACTTCGTAAAATTCATCCGGAACCAGATAGCGTTGCGCCAGTTCCATCACTTCGCGAGCCGGAATTTGCTGAAATATTTCCATCTGTTTTTCGTAGTATTCTACATCCAGTCCAAGGGAGCAGGTGTGCATATACAAGTCGGAAAGGGAAAAAGGCCCGTCCATCAGTCGGGCAAATTCACCGTTGAGGTGATTGCGGACCAAATTCATTTCCTGCCCGCTCACCTCCTGTTCCCGCAGTTTTTTGATTTCATCGTAAACTCCCTGCACCACGGCCCCTGCATATTTTACATCGGTCTGACAGCGTATGTCGAGATGAGAGCTTTTTCGGTGTACGTTGATGTTGGAAGAAATGCCGTAGGTATAGCCCTTTTCTTCGCGCAGGCTGCTCATCAATCTGCTGCCGAAATAACCGCCCAGGAGAGTATTTACAAATTTCAGTTTTTTAAAATCGTTGTGGTGTTTATCTATTTTCAATGGGATGGAAAAGTGCAGGGCAGTCTGCAAACTACCGGCTTTTTCCACCAGCACTTTTTGAGGCTTAAGAGGCCGGATAGGCGCCTCATTGGTCGGAGTACAGCCGGACGCTCCCCAGGGTTCGGTGCCCAGGACTTGTTCCACCAGTTTACCGTCTTCTTCGTTTACTTCTCCGCTAAGCAAGGCAATACATTTGTGCGCAGAATAATGGTTGCGATGAAACTCTTTGAGCAGCGAAGAGTCGAAACTGTCGAAATCTTCCTCCTGCAATTGTTTTGCGTAGGGATGTTCCGGCCCGAACAAACATTTATTTATTTCCAAACCGGCCAGTACCTGCACTTTTTGCAGCTCTATCAGATGTCGCTGGAGGTTTTTTTCCAGGCTGATGTCCAATTCCTTCTGGGGAAATGAAGGATAACGCAAGAGTTCGTTGAGCAGTTTCAAGGTGAAACTGAAAAACTTTTTAGGTGTATAAAGATTGACGTAAGCATTTTCCAAACCGCAACCCAAAAGGATAAAAGCACCGTAATAATCAAAGCGCTCTGCAATCTGAGCCGAAGTCATACCGCGGCTGCCCTCTTTGAGAAGAGCATTTGTCAACCTGGCCAGCAGAGGACGCTTTTGGTATTGTATGCCCGCAGGTAAAATCAAATCGAGTTTAAGCAAACCTTCGGCATCGGTTTTCTTATGGTAAAAGTCCATCCCGTTCGGAAAAGTCTTTTTTTCCATGCGCGGGATGCTAAAGTCGTCCGGCTTGTTCATCTTAGATTTTTCAATAAGCGCTCCAAATCTTCGGGCGTATCTATGGCCTGGTTTTCGACCTGAGTCAGGGCTGTACCGATTTTGTATCCGTTTTCGAGCCAACGCAACTGTTCCAGCGATTCCTGTTGCTCCAGGTGAGAGGCTTCGAGCCTGGCCAGTTTGGCCAATACAGTTCTTCTATAGGCATAAATGCCTATGTGTTTGTAAAAGACATTCTTTTCAAGCCATTGACTTTGGGGAAAATTCCGAAGGTAAGGGATAACCGAACGGCTGAAGTACATAGCCTCTCCCCGGGAATTCAGAACCACCTTGGGTGAATTGGGATTCAGGAGAGCCTGCAAACCATCTTCTTTTTTAAAAGCCTTAACCAAAGTGGCTATTTCGGTTTCGGGCTTATTGAAACAGGCCTTTAAGGCTTGTATTTGTTCCCCTTGAATAAAAGGCTCATCGCCCTGTATGTTTATTACCACCTCAAAATCACCTCCCAGCCTGGACGAGGCTTCCGCACAACGGTCGGTACCGCTGCGGTGAGCAGAAGAAGTCATGATGACTTTACCGCCAAAAGCCTCAACGGCTTTAAAAATACGTTCGTCGTCCGTACAAACCCAAAGCTCATCTACCCAGGGATGAGTCTGTTCATACACCCACTGTATCATGGGTTTGTTTTTAATTTGTACCAGGGGCTTGCCTGGAAAGCGGCTCGAAGCATAGCGGGCCGGAATCAATCCTAAAAATCTCACTTCAGTTCCTCCACGTAAAATTGAGCGTTTTCTAACCGGGTTACCTTGATCGTTTTCCCCTTTTCGATGTAACCGAATTCAGCGACGGCATCGTACAACACATCTCCGATACGGACTTTGCCCGAAGGCCTCAGGTCGGTGGCGGCCAAGCCTGTAGCACCGATGACGCTTTTATCTGTGGTGGGTACTGCCACATAACCGGCCTCTTTTTCCTGCACCGATTCGAGGGCCAGATGCCTGAAAACACCCTTGCCCACACCGATTTTGGAGGTCAACCAAAGCGAAATAATAAAAGCAACCAGCATGCTGAGTATTACCAGCAGCAAGGCTTCGCCCAAGACATCCAGCCCTTCGAAATCAAAACTCAGGCCTGTGTTGTCGACCAGGGCAAAACTCAAACCCAACACCACCGCCAATATGCCTAAAATGCCGGCAATACCGAAACCGGGAATCACAAAGATTTCCAAAAAGATCAGTATCACCCCGACTATAAACAGTATAATTTCCCAATACTGCACCAGACCGTCCAGGTACAGGGGGGCAAAATATAAAATGGCGGCAATTCCGGCCGCAATGCTGGGAAAACCAATACCGGGCGATTGCAGCTCAAACCAGATGCCCGCCACAATGATCATAATGAGTATCGCCCGTAGGGCAGTCCCCATCAGACGACCGGATATTTTGTCTTTGAGACTGGGCCTGAACACTTTCAGTTCGTAATCGCCATAGCCGTAATGTGTCTCCAGAATTTCCTCTTTGCTTTGAACTATGGCGTCGCAATACTTATTTTGCAAGGCTTCGGTAGCCGTAAAAGTAAGTACCTTGCCTTTCTCGATCACACCGGGAATTTCCACGTCGGGATCTACCATAGCCTCGGCAATCGCCGGATCGCGTTTCCATACGTACATGGTATCGCCGTCGGCTATAAGAGTGTCCTTACCCTGAGCTTCGGCTGTTGCCCTGATGATGCCGCGCATGTAGGACTGATATTTGTCCGGCGCCACTTCTCCGCTCTGATCCACTACCGTCGAAGCCCCTATAACGGCTCCGCTGCGCATAAAGATTTTATCGCAGGCAATGCAGATCAGAGCTCCGGCCGATGCGGCGTTGTTGTTGATAAACACACATACCGGAGTTTCGGTATTTAGGATACGGGTACGTATGGAATCGGCATATACAACCTCTCCACCATATGTATTCATATCCAGCAGAATCAGAGACGCCTCTTCGGCCTCGGCCTGAGCGAAACCTTTTTGTACCTGCATCCAGGTAAAGCTGTTGACATTATCGCGTAAATCAACTTGATAAACCAGTTTACGAACGGCAAGGCTGTCTTCTGCATTTAAACTAAGCAGGCCAAAAAGCAGAAAGCTCAGTAAAAGATAATTCCCGGCTTTCATAAGAATTTAGAAATAGCCACTCTCGTCGGGATTGGCGTTTTTGTTGCGTTCCAGTGTTTCTTCGTCGGAAAGCAACTTATCCAGGATAGGAGTCGTGATTCCGCTAATAACAGGCTCGAGAGGACTCTGCAAGTCGAGCACTATAATTTCGTTCTGCCCTTTGTTGAGCCAACAACCCGGCACAAACAAGGTCTGCTGAGGCCCTATTTCCCAGAAGCGGCCTATGGCGTATCCGTTGATCCATACCAGACCTTTGCTCCAATTTTGCATATCGATGTAAACATCGCCGGTTTTGTCCAGATTGAACGAACCTTTGTAATAGGCGGGCATGTGACAGTCTTGAGACCTCTCAACAAATTGCAACCTGCCGCTCAAAGCGTCTTCAACAGGAAAACGGTACACCTGAAAACCTGTAAGTTCTTTTTGTTTCCGGCCTTCCTGCACCGAAACTCTTTGCGTAATACCTTTGTAATCGTGTATGGTTTTAGAATAATTCACCCGACCCATATTCTCGACCAGAATGTCCAATACGGCTTCCTTTTCGGTTGCCGGCAATTCCAGTATTTTTTCGGCTTTGCGGCGATCGAGAGTGCCCAGGCGCTTACCGTCCACAAAAACGATGGCCCAGTCGTGCGCCTCTTCCACTATAAGTTTACGGCCTGCAGCTCCTGCCGGCAAGGTAGTTCTGTACAATATGCTGCCGTAGCCCTGATCGAAAAATTCCATTGAATGTACCTGATCCGACAGGATGGGTTCGGGCAGATTTTGGAATAAGGGCGCTATCTGATTCAGTTCAAACGGCGGAATTTCTATCATCGGCAAAGCTTTGGGCACTTTGGGCAAAGCTTTGTCGCTGTATTTTGCCAACAATTCACGTACGGCATAAAATTTCTCGGTGGTCTGTCCGGCTTCGTTGATGGGTGCATCGTAATCGTAGGAGCTGCACCACGAAGCGTAAGGAGGTGAATTGGCACCCGTCCAGTGGCCGAAGGTGCTTCCTCCGTGAGTCATGTAGAGACTGAAGGAAATGTCTTTTTCGAGCATTTCCTGCATACCTTTAACCAATTCTTCGGCACTGCGGGTTTCGTGCGGGCTGCCCCAGCGGTCGAACCAGCCCGACCAGAATTCGCTGCACATAAGCGGCGTATTTGGACGCAGGCGTTTCAGCTCACGAAATTGATTGTCTATGTTGGCACCTGTGCCGAAATTGATGGTCCACAACAAATCGTCCAGGGCATTGTTTTGGAAATTGGAATTCCAGTCGCATTGAAACAAGGGCACATCGGTAAATCCGGCAGCCCTTACTATATCGCGGATATCCTCCACATAGGGTTTGTCGGTACCATAGGAGCCGAACTCGTTTTCTACCTGTACCATGATGATATTACCACCCCTGTTGATTTGCAGACCGGCCAGTTGACGGCCCACTTCGTTCATGAAGATTTCCACTCTTTCCAAATAATAGGGATCTTGCGAACGCAAGGCTATGCCTTCTTTCTTGAGCAGCCACCAAGGCAAACCTCCCATCTCCCACTCTGCACAAACATAGGGTCCGGGCCTGATAATGACATACATGCCTTCTTTTTGCGCCATACGGCAAAATTCAGCCACATCGTTTTGCCCTTCGAAATCGAAAACTCCGGGTTCTTGTTCGTGTATATTCCAAAAAATATACAGACATATTGAGTTCATGCCCAAAGCTTTGCTCATTTTGATGCGATGTTCCCAGTAAGGCCTGGGAATACGGGTGTAGTGCATTTCGGCAGCCTTAATCACAAAGGCTTCTCCATTAAGCAGGAATTGCTTGTCTCCTATTTCGAAGCTCGTGGCTTTGGGAGCATTACATCCTGTCATCAGGCCAATCAGGCATAGAATGATTGTTTTCGTTAAAAGCTGTCTGTTCATTGTTCTCTTTTTAATAGTAACACAAAACGCCACCGGTCTGCCCAAACTCAGGAATAAGCCGAGGCGACCAATGGCGCGAAAATACAAAAAATACTAAGTACCTAAAAATTTGACCAAGGGAAACTTAGCGAATGTTGTTGCGTATCTTTTCCAAATAACTTTTCATCCTCTGAGCATCTCTGTTTTTGACTATTTCCAGAATTTGCTTCAATTCGGAGCGAATCAACTCAAGCTGAGCGGGAGTTTCGGAATTGAAGAGTATTTCCTGCAAAAGAAAGTCGTCCTCGTTCATCAGGCCGTGGGCTATGGCTAAGTGTTTTTTGAAGGTAGTTCCCGGAGCATCCTGGTGTTTCATGACCGCCGAAAAAACCAGTGTTGATACAAAGGGAATAGACAGAGAATAAGCAACGGTTTTGTCGTGCTCTTTGAAGGAATACTCAAAAATATTCAATCCGAGCTTGCGGTACAAATCCAGGAAAAAGGTCTTGCCCAGGTGATCGCTTTCGGTAATAACGATGGCGTTCTCGCTCGAAAGATTGTTCAGGCTGGCAAAGGTCGGCCCAAACATGGGGTGGGTCGATACAAAGCGATGACCGCAACCGGCATAAAAGTCTTCCAGGTCGTTTTTGACACTGGCAATATCGCTGATGATGCAAGAAGCGGGCAACAAAGGCAAAACAGTCTTGAAAGCCTCGATAGTGTACTTCACCGTTACAGCGTTTATCAGCAATTCCGGAGCAAATTCCCGGATTTCTTCGAGTTCTTTGAAGCGGCAGGTATTGTAAATAAAACGGAGTTTCCGGGGATCTATGTCGTAAACGGCCGTTTCGTGCTCAAAACTAAGGACGTCGGCAAAGAAACTGCCCATTTTGCCGGCACCCAATATCAGGATTTTCATTTTTCCGAAGTTTTCGAATTGTCCATATTCATGATTTCAATCTGCAGCCTGACCGATTCCTCGTGTATGGCTTCGAGTATTTTTTGCATACAATCGCTTTTAATACCCAAACCGGCGGCCTGTTTCACTCTCTCTTCGATAATTTCGTTGTAACGGGCGGCTTGCAATACCTGTATATTGTTTTCTTTTTTGTAATGCCCTATCAGTTTGGATACCTTCATGCGTTTGCTGATAAGTTCCACCAGCTGATCGTCGTATTCGTCGATTTCGGCCCGATAGGCAGACAGCTTTTCTGCGTCGGGTTTGCCTCCCTGTCGTACGACCAGTGTTTTCAGAATGTATTGCAACACATCGGGGGTAATTTGCTGACCGGAATCACTTAGCGCCGCTTCGGGTTTGTAGTGCGTTTCAATAAACAAACCGTCGTAATTCAGGTCCATGGCCTGCTGACTCAATGGAGAGATCAATTCCCGCTTGCCTCCCATGTGGCTGGGATCGCAAAACATCAACAAATCGGGGAAACGCCGGCGCAATTCTATGGGGATATGCCAATGCGGAGCATTGCGGTAGATTTGTTTATCCCAGGAACTAAAACCTCTGTGAACAACTCCGATCTTGCGTATTCCTGCTTTGTAAAGCCGTTCAATGGCTCCCACCCACAATTCCAGATCGGGATTGACGGGGTTTTTTACCAATACGGGAATATCCAATCCTTGTACGGCATCGGAGATTTCCTGCATCAAAAAGGGATTGACGGTACTTCTCGCCCCTATCCAGAGCATATCTACTCCATACTTGACCGCTTCGTACACATGCTGGGTCGAGGCCACTTCGGTGCAAGTGTACATACCGGTTTGTTCTTTGACGAGTTTGAGCCAGGCCAAGCCTTTGGTGCCGATTCCTTCGAAGGCACCGGGCCGGGTACGGGGCTTCCAAATACCCGCTCTGAAAATTCGTATACCTTTATCGGCCAGTTGTCCGGCTGTTGCTAATACCTGTTCCTCTGTTTCGGCACTGCAAGGGCCGGAAATAACGATGGGCCTTGTCAGATCGAGGTCGGGAAATAACTGTCTATTGAATTGCATATAGTTTAAGTATAAAATGTATAATTATTAACTCGTCAGGACCGGCTTTCCGGCTGAACTGCACTTTTGTTTATGTAAATAGTTACAGACCCTCCTACGGGCTTCACGAATTTGTTCTTCGGGACTGCAGAGCGAAATTCGTATATAACGGTTGCCCTTGCTGCCAAAAATAAAACCGGGAGCCACAAATACCCTTGCCTTGTATAAAAGTTCATCGCACAATTCCGCAGCGTCTGTATAATCATCGGGAATTCGCCCCCACAAAAAGATGCCTTCCTGGCCGGCGTCGAAGGTGCAATGCAAACTGCACATGAGTTCCTCTATAAGAACCCGGCGCGAAGAATACCGCCTGTTGAGTTCTTTGTACCAGCTCCGCTCCGATTGCAGGGCTTTAACGGCTGCCAACTGCATGGGCAGGAATTGACCGGAATCCACATTGCTCTTTAACCTGACGACCCAGGAAACAAATTCCGGATTGCCGGCCAGCATGCCTATGCGCCAGCCGGGCATATTATGCGATTTGCTCAGAGAATTCAGTTCCAGGCAACAGTCTTTGGCTCCGGGAACAGATAAAATACTCAGGGGATGGTTGTTCAAAATAAAACTGTAGGGATTGTCGTTGCAAACAACAATACCGTGACGGCGGCCAAAATCGACCAGTTTTTCGAAGGTGCTTTTTTGTGCGGGTGCTCCTGTGGGCATATGAGGGTAATTGACCCACATAAGTTTTACCCGGCTCAAGTCCATTTTTTCCAAGGCTTCAAAATCGGGTTGCCAGCCGTTTTGTTCGTCGAGTTCGTATTCGAGCACTTCGGCCTGCAGCAGCTTACAAACGGCTCTATAAGTCGGGTAACCCGGATTGGGCAGCAACACGGCGTCTCCGGGATTCAGGAAAGTCATGGAAACATGCATCACTCCCTCTTTGGAACCTATCAGGGGAAGAATTTCCCTGTCGGGATCCAATTCCACGCCGTACCATTCCTTGTACCAGGCGGCAAAAGCCGAACGCAATTCTTTACGGCCAATATTGGGCTGATAGCCGTGAGCCGTCTTTTGCGCGGCTTCTTTACACAATGTTTCAACAACCTCTGCCCGGGGCATTAAATCGGGGCTGCCAATGGCCAGACTGATAATATCTTTGCCTTGAGCGTTGAGCATGGCAACTTCACGGAGTTTGGACGAAAAATAGTATTCGTTTATTCCCTCAAGGCGTTTGGCAGGTTTTATTTCTTTCTGCATGGTTATGGATTTTATTAAATAAAAAAATCCCGCCCAATTAGGCGGGATCGCTATCAATATATCTCTTTATCTGCTCAGATTTTTTTACAATATTACCCCGCCCTTAACTTTTCCAGCTAAAGTAAAAATAATAAGAGTAAACAAAAAGCTGAGTAGCCATATGTCTTGAATAATTCGGGGCAAATATAGTCTTTTTTTTTATTTCCAACTAAAAAAACATTTTTTTGTGAAATAATCAGTCGGTTTTACGAAATATCCGGTGTTCTCTCTGAATAATATCGCCTCTGTCGCAGAGGAACCTGAACACTTTGAGAGATTTATTGCTGTCGTAAGGCAAGCTGTCTATCAACTCTTCCAAGTCAGGATTACTGTTCTCTAAAGCCGCGAGCATATCCCGGCTGATGTCTTCAAATTCATATTGACGCAAACCTTCCTGCTGTTTCCTAAGGCAAACATCGCATTGCCGGCAATTGGATACCCGCTTTTGGCCGAAATATTGCAGCAGTCTTTTACTTCGACAGGGTTGATCTTCGGCGGCATAAGCCTGCATGGCCTGAATTCTTTCCACATAACGCTTTTTGCGTTCTTCGTACACTTCGGGACCAATGTGCAGGCGCTCGCTTTCTTCTCTGGGCTGAGTATAACAAATAAAAGGCGTTTTTTTTCGGGGTATGTAATGAATTACTCCCTGACGGGATAAATACAACAAGCTTTCGTACACTTCTTCCCCGGTCATTTGCAGCCTGGAAGCCAGTACTTCTTCCTGTATTCGCACAAAATCGGAAAACAAACCGGTATAAGAACGCAGCAATACCTGCAATACGCGATCTGTTTTGTTTCCGGAGCGTGGAAGATGATACAAATCTTCTCTGCTGCTCAAAAAATACAAACGCGAAGTGCTGTCTTGTTCATCGGTCAATTCCAGATAACCGGCCAGTTCCAGTATTTTCAAGCCGTTGTATGCCTGCAGCATGTTCAGGTGGAATTTTTTGCAAAAATCCTGCAAATCAAAGGGAAAATTCATTCCCTGACCGGAACCCACGGCCAACTGATAATAATTGCCCAGCGCTTCATAGACTTTGCGGATGTATTTCTTATTGGGAAAGTTGTCGCTGAGTCTTTTTTTAAGCAGAGTGCTGTCTGATTTGTGGTAGAGCAACACCGCATAGGATTTTTGTCCGTCTCGACCTGCTCGGCCGGCTTCCTGAAAATAGGCTTCGAGCGAGTCGGGCAAATCCATGTGAATCACCGTGCGCACATCGGGCTTATCTATGCCCATGCCAAAGGCATTGGTGGCCACAATCACCCGGCAAGTTCCGTTTTTCCAGGCAGCTTGGCGTTCTTGTTTGGTCTGATCGTTGAGTCCGGCATGAAAATGAGCCGCCTCTACGCCCTCTCCTTTTAGAAAATTTGCAATTTGTTTGGTTTTGGCCCTGTTGCGCACGTAAACAATAGAGGTTCCGTCTACACCTTTTAACACCTGCAAAAGAGCTTTGTCTTTGTCCTGAGTTTCCCTGACTACATAAGCCAGATTTTTACGTTCAAAGCTGACTTTAAAAACATTAGGGGCGGCGAAATGCAGTTTATCCTGTATATCTTCTACAACTTCAGGTGTAGCAGTGGCCGTGAGGGCAAGGACGGGTATGGATGGAAAATACTCGCGTACGCGGGCAATATTCAGGTAAGAGGGTCTGAAGTCGTAACCCCATTGCGAAATACAATGCGCTTCATCCACTACCAGCAGATTTACCGGCAGACCCAGGGCTCTTTGTAAAAAGAGATCGCTGCCCAGTCTTTCGGGAGAGACGTACAAGAATTTAAAATCTCCGTACAAGCAGTTGTCCAACACTATTTGTATCTCCTGCCGAGTCATTCCGGAGTGCAAACAGGCGGCGCGAATGTCCATAGACTTGAGCCTCTCCACCTGGTCGCGCATTAGGGCTATCAAAGGGGTGATAACCAGACAAATACCCTCCATCGCAAGAGTAGGCACCTGAAAAGTGAGGGACTTGCCGCCTCCGGTAGGCATCAGGCCCAGGGTATCCTTACCGGCGGCAACGGACTCAATAATTTCGAGCTGTAATTCCCTGAAATCCTCGTAGCCCCAGTACTGTTTCAGAATGTCGTGATAAATGGTCATTATCCGGAGAATTTAGCTGCGCCGGTGCCTGAAGCTCCTAACAGTTCGAAAGGCAAATGAACAAAAACGGAATCTTAATCTTCAACAACTTTGATATCTCTTACAAGCAACTGAATGGAAGAATTCCCGTTGTAATAGTTTTCTTCAATGTTATAACAAATATCAAAAGGATTGAACGACTTGACATGATCGTTGTGAGCGTGCATACCGAAGGCAATCCCGTTCATTATGTTTTCGGAATGACTGTCGACCAGTTCAAGCTTGAGATGTTCCTGGTCGCGGCCTACCAAGCGGCTGGTACCGTAATCAAAAACCCTGCGGGTAGAAAAGACCGGCTTATTGTTGTCAGGTCCAAAGGGATTGAATTGCTTGAGCACCCTGAAAAATTTAGGCGTAATTTCCTGGAACTTTATTTCGGCATCAATATCGATGGTAGGGGTAAGTTGTTCCAATGATATGGTATCGGCCACATATTGCTCAAAACGGCGGGTGAACTCCTCCACCTTCTCCATTTTCATGGATAAGCCCGCCGCATAGGTATGCCCGCCAAAATTTTCCAGCAAATCACGACAGGAATCGATGGCTTTGTAAATATCAAAACCCGGTACGGAACGAGCCGAACCGGTGGCCAAATCGTCGGAACGAGTCAAAACCACGGCCGGACGGTAGTATTCCTCCGACAACCTGGAGGCAACAATGCCAATCACTCCTTTGTGCCATTCCTCGTTGAAGATCACTATTCCTTTACGGTCGTCCAGATTGGTACAGGCCTTAAGGGCTGCATTGGCTTCTTCGGTAATGTTCCTGTCCAAGTCTTTGCGGGTTTGATTATACTGGTCAATTTGCAAGCTTTTCTCCTTGGCAAAACGCAGATTTTTGGTAACCAAAAGTTCGACAGCTTCCCCGGCCGACTGAATTCGACCGGAAGCATTGAGCCTGGGGCCGATCTTAAAGACAATATCGCTGATGGTGATTTCTTTACCTACCAATCCGGAAAGTTGAATAATAGCTTTTAAGCCTACACTAGGTTTGGTATTCAACTGTTTGAGACCGTGAAAGGCCAGAATACGATTTTCGCCCGTAATAGGAACAATATCCGAGGCTATACTTACTACCACCAAATCGAGTAAAGGCAACAAGCGATCGAAAGGGATACCGTTATTTTGAGCAAAAGCTTGCATGAACTTAAAACCGACACCGCAACCCGATAATTCTTTATAGGGGTATTGGCAGTCGGGACGTTTGGCATCCAATACGGCTACGGCATCGGGCAAGACGTCGTCGGGTTTGTGATGGTCACAGATGATGATATCTATCCCCTTATCTTTGGCGTAAGCCACTTTTTCCACGGCTTTAATGCCGCAATCCAACACAATAATCAGTTTTATTTGGTGCTCAAAGGCATAATCGATTCCCTGATAGGAAATACCGTAACCCTCTACATAACGATCGGGCAGGTAAAATTCGATATTCAAACTGTATTGGCGTAAAAACTTATAAACCAAGGCCACTGCGGTAGCCCCGTCTACATCGTAATCCCCATAGACAAGAATTTTTTCTTTGTTAGCGATAGCCAAATTCAACCTGGCAATAGCTTTGTCCATATCCTTCTTCAGGAAGGGGTCGTGCAAATCGCTCAGTTGAGGTCTAAAAAATTTTTTTGCTTCACTAAAACTGCTTATTCCTCTCAGTATTAGCAACTTTGCTAATATCGGGCTAATACCGAGTTCTTCAGCTAATTGTTCTTTCTGTGTCTCTTGTTCGGGGGTTAAGGTTAATAAATTCCATTTGCTCATTAGATTATATATTATTTTTCTTTTGTTCTCGCAGAATTTTTTTTAACTGAACAGAGAACACTCCCCGCAGTTTCAAAAAAAGTTTTACAAAAATACGTTTTTATTCCGTCATTCAGATTGTATTCCATGTGAATTTTAATCAATAAACAAGAATTAGATACTATCTTTGTGGTGCATAACGTTATACACTAAAACAACGCAAAAATCATGAGTTTGCAGGAGGAAATTAACAAAGCCGGAGAAGTGCTGAAACGGGGAGGTATTATACTCTATCCTACCGATACGGTTTGGGGCCTGGGTTGCGATGCCGGCAATCCGCAGGCAATCGAAAAAATCCACGCCATCAAAAAAAGAGCCGAAAATAAAGCCATGATTGTGCTTCTGGACAATCCCTATAAACTCAATTTATACGTTGAAGAAGTTCCCGAGCTGGCATGGAACCTGATAGAATTGTCCGACAAACCGCTCACCATTATTTACCGGGGAGCCAAAAACCTGGCTGCAAACCTGATCGCCGAAGACGGCAGCGTAGCCATCAGAATCACCCGGGAACAATTTTCACAGAGTTTATGCCAGTCTTTTCGCAAAGCCATCGTATCTACTTCGGCCAATATCTCGGGAACACCTGCTCCCGGTTCTTTCAGGGATATCTCCGCAGAAATCATCTCGGCCGTCGATTATGTGGTCGATTACAGACGAAATGAGCCCGCAGGCAAAGCCAAGCCTTCCTCTATCATAAGTTTGGGCAACAAAGGAGAAATAAAAATAATAAGACCCTAAAAATAGGGCATAAAACACCAGAATGGAAAAAGATAAAAAATACATATTGCGCTATGCTTTGTTGGACTATATAGCCACTCTGATAGCCTGGCAACTGTTTAATATTTACCGTTTTTACGAAGTTCGTTCCACTGTTTACTTCAACACCCTGGGGGATTTTTTAATAAATACCAAGGCTATTTTGATGGGTGTAGGAATGCCTTTGTTCTGGCTGATCGTCTACTTTTATTCCGGTTATTACGCCAAGCCGCGACAAAAAAATCACACCTCCGATTTATTGAGCACCCTGTTCAGCACCCTGGCCGGGTCGCTGATTATCTTTTTTGCCGTCATCATCAACGACTACCCCGAACAATACACACTCTATTACAGAGTGTTTGCCGGCTTGTTTCTTATACATTTTTTTTGCACCTGGTTTGTCCGTTTTTTACAAACGTCCAGGCTGCTTAATTTACACGCCGAGGGGAAAGTGGGTATTAACGTCCTGATTATAGGCAGCGGAAAAGTGGCCGGCAAACTGAGCCGCCAGATGCAGCAAACCAAAAACAGTTCTGCCTATCTTCTGAAAGGTTTCATTCGCGTAAACAGCGAAGAAAAGGATGTCGCGGAACAGAATATTCTGGGAGATAAAGAGCAGCTCATAGAAATCATCAAAGAACAACGTATCGAGGCTTTAATCCTGGCCACAGACCGGCAAGACAGCGATTATACCGAGGGCCTGCTCAAACAGCTTTATGTGTATCATCTGGATATTTTGTCTGTTATCCACAAGCAAGACTTGCTTTTTTCCAACATTACTCTTTATTCTCTGCCGGGAGTTCCATTGAAATATTTGAGCCCCGTACAGTTAAAACCTTGGGAACAAAACCTTAAACGCAGTACCGACATACTGGTTTCCGTGTTGGGCCTGCTGGTGCTGTCGCCCCTCTTTGTCTTCCTGGCCTTGCGCATACGCTTGGAATCCGCTGGCCCCATACTCTACCGACAGGAACGTTTGGGAAAAGAAATGAAGCCGTTTACCATTTTAAAGTTCAGGACCATGTTTGCCCATTCAGAACCCGAAGGGCCCTTACTCTCCTCGCTCAACGACGAGCGTATTACTCCTTTCGGCCGTTTCTTGCGCAAATACCGCTTAGATGAACTGCCTCAGCTTTGGAACGTCCTCAAAGGAGAAATGTCGCTGGTAGGGCCACGACCCGAAAGGCGTTTTTACGTGGAACGCATAGTGGATCAGGCTCCCCAATACTACCTGGTTTACAGAGTTAAGCCCGGTATTACTTCTTTGGGCATGGTAAAATACGGCTACGCCGATTCGGTAGAAAAGATGATTGAACGGCTGGAATACGATCTGATTTACCTGAAAAATCAATCCCTGCTAATGGACCTGAAGATATTGATTTTCACTTTTAAACCCATAGCGCTGGGAAAAGGCATTTGATCGATGCAGGTATGATGCAAAGGCTTGCAAGATCCTTCCTGATCTTACAAGCCTTTCTAAGCACTCCAATAAAAACTATCTAAAAAATAAAGGTGCATCTATTTGATGCACAGCCGCATAGGAGGAAGCAAAAATAGTGGTCGCCGCTTCTTTGTCGGCCGTATCGTACAGGTATTCTCTTACCATGAGGTTGTAAAGATTGGGATCGCTCTGCAGTACCCGCCGGCGATTGCCCATCAGGTCGGTAATGAACAGGCCTTGCGATCCGTTGCCTTCGACCGTCAGCTTATAGAAGCGGCCCGTCTCCCGGTTTATGGCCGAAGTTTCAAAGTTGCCGTTGATAGCGGCCTTATCCAAATAAACCGAGTTATCCTGAATGTGATACCTAAGGAAACTTTCGATGGAATCCTTAATGGCTTTTTTGATCTCGACGTCGGTTTCCAATTCATATTTTTCCCAATCGGGCAAAGTGCCGTCGTCGAGCAAAGCCTGCAAAGACTCGTTGGTCGGTACGTAAACGGTATAGTTAAAGGCGTTGAACAAATTGCAGTTCCTGTCGACACAAGAGTGTTTGTTCATTTGAGTTACAAAGAAATCGCTGCCTTCCATCAAATCGTAAAACACTTTGAATTCGGGTTTTTCCTTCAAAGTGGCATAAAGAGACTTTTTGGAGCTGAGCAAGGGAGCTTCCACAATATAAGATTTCCCGTTACCCGAAACCGATTGATCGTAAATGGTTCGGACGGTAACAAAGGTATCTTGTTCCACCTGGTAGCCTCCGGCAATTTTCATGCCCCCTTCGCCCAGATTAGCATCGGTCACTTTGATGATTCCACCCGCCTTGGTTTTGTAGTAAGTGCGTCCGTCGCTGATATCCCCTATCACGATGAGATTGTCGACTATATCGTCGAGACGGTTTTGAATTTCGGCAGTAGTGGCCGTAGAGGAGTCGGATTTGGTCCAGGTATCCAGATCTATGGTAAATTTATTTGCCTTTACTCTGTTTACAACATCTGTTTCGGTGGGATCGAAATAAAACTCAAACAATTTGGTCTTGCTTTTACCGTAGGAAACCGGGTCGATGTAATATTTCAAAGCATCGTTTACCGGTATAATAAAGCTGTAATAGCTGTCTTGGGAATTTAGGTAAGCATTGAACTCCAATTCCTCCACCGCCCAGTTGATGATGCTCATGCTTTCGTTGATCAATGCCGGAAACGAAACCGAAATATAGCTGGTAGGGCCAAAGACTTTGTTGGTGATGTAAATCACTCCATTGTTGGCTATCAGGCAACAATCCACATCGGCAATGGTCAGTCCCATGGCATCGTTGGCATCGTTGGTGACTTTGTCGAATTTGCTGGGAACTGAGGCATTGAAAGAATTGAGCATATTATTGTTGAGCAGTTTTACCAGCACTTTGTCCGGCACACTGTCCCAAACCACGTAATAATCCTTAAGGGCACGACCGTCGTGTTCCCAGTAAAAATCAAGGGCTGCATTCGAAGGCACCAGCATGGCGGCCATATCCTGTTCCATGGCCAATTCTTCCGATTCGGAATAATAGGTGTTCCAACCCGGATCGAATTTCAACACCCCTGTGGTAGCATAACCGTCGGGATCGGTGAGGTTACCGCCCTCGGCACTGCGTTGGGAGAGAAAGCGTTTTACAAAAACCGAATCGGTGCCGCCGTAGATACGCTGATAATTGCCGGTTGCGGCAGCGCTGTAATAAGGGGCGGAAAAACGCTCCATCAGAGCACTGTACTTAGTTGTAGCCGGATGAGTTCTGAGCACTTCGGCCATGTTGTCGAGAGGCAACATGACCTTTTCCAGTTTATGCACATAGCCGTTCTGACAAACAATGTTCTGATCAATCACTCTGATTCCGTTGATATGTGCATCGTTGATTTGCCGGTTGTATCCATTAAAAATAATACTGAAATCTTCGTCTGTAATATTATTGTTTTCGAGCTGACGACGAAGAAAATGCACCATAGGCACAGGCGTAAAATCTTTCATCAGCAACAGGGAACGATCGTTGTCTTTGAAACGCTGCCAGTATTTGGTGTCGGGCAATTCCTGTGCTTGCACCAGGGGTACTGAATCGTACACCGACACGGCTGTAGTGCGGCGCAGGCATTTACCCTCCTCAGGCCCGGGTACGCTGGAGAGTTTGTCGATCAGATAGGCGTTGTTGATCATGGCCGAATTCAGCAGGAGCTTTTTCTGTGCCATACTTAAATCGCTGTATGAGCTTACACCCCATACATTTTCGGCATTGAAAAAAACGTCAAAAGCCTCGTCGTCGGCAACAAACAAGGTCTTGCTGCCGGTCAGCTTTAATACCTGATCGTATTGAAGGTCGTCGATGAGTTGCAAAAAAACACTGTAATTACCCTGCTTTTCGAGATAACCGTAGATGCTGCTCCCCAACCATTCGGGATAGCTTTCGTCCAAGGGATTGTTGTCTTTACAGGAAAAAAACATGCCGGCCAGTAAAACTATAAGCGGCAAAGAAGGCCTGAAGACTCTAAGTATATTATTCATAGCGTTGATCATTTCATTTTCAGATACCAGTTGTTTTTATTAAGCAAGCTGTTATATAAAGCATCGTCTCTATTGTCGCTGCCTTTTCTCAGAGCCACTTTTTCGGCCAGGTAGGCTTCCTGCCCCCGGCGCAGGGCAACACGCATCAAATCATAAAAACGGTGCCCTTCCAAGGCGGTTTCCAATGCCATCTCCGTCAATATGAGTTCTTCTACCCTTTCGATCCGGTAATCGAGGGTATCCTGCCGACTCTCGAGGGAATCGGGAGGAGTGGGTAAAACGTAAAATTCATTGTATTCCGAATCGCCGCAGCCTCTGGAATGAATGCCCAGGGTGTTGGTGTTGTTGAACAAAGTCGGGTTGAAAGTCAACAGGGGATCGATACCGCCTTCGACCTCGTATTCTGCAGGAGAGACAAAACGAACCAGATTAATGTTGTTCAGACCGTATTTGAGAATGGCGAAAGCCGATTCGGGATAGCCGGCCCGGTTTAAAGCTTCGGCATAACGCAAATATATCAAGCCTTTACGATAAGTAAAAACGTGATCGGTGGTAAATTTCATAATGGTCTGTCTGTCCTCGCCTTCGACCTTCGTTTTAGACCAATACGCATATAACCTTAAATCGCCGGCCAGCAGAGGGTTTTCTTCGTTGGCCCGGGGAGCATACGAGGGAGAGCCGCTTTGCTTGGCCCGGCAAAAGACCTGCGAAGCCGAAATTTCCTGTAAACGCAACGAAGGCAAAAGCTGGAATTCCAATTCATTGTGGATGGTGGAATTGAAATAGTTTCTCAATTGACTGTAAGCATTCGAGGAAACACTGGAGTCCATGGGGATGACAGCCAAGATATCTGCGCCCGCCGACAGGTTGCTGAACATAGCTCCATAAGAATTCGAAAGAATCTTTCCTTCGAATTGCAAGTCGTCTTCGGTAAATTCTATACGGTATGTTCCGGTATAAAGCCCTTCCTCGTTCAGGTAATCGTGATAGTAAGCTGCAGCCTCGCTGTAACGTTCGGACCAGAGGCAGAGGTCGCCCAACAAAAGTCGTATGGGTATATAGAACAACCTGGAATCCAGATCGGCTATACTGCCATAGCCGGGAAACGGCACATCAATGTAAGGCAGCAGATCATCGATAAAATAATCGCAGATCTCCGCTATGCCGTATTCGGGAAAGTTTTGAGCGGCATCGGCTTCGCTCAGGATAGCTTGGGTATAAAAAGGCACTTTGCCGTAATTCAGCACCAGTTGAAGATAGGTCCAGGCACGAAAGGCTTTGACTGCGGCAAATTCTCTCAAAAAAACGGGTATGTTGCGTTTCCGCAGTGCCGTATCTGCTTTTTGAAGAAAATAATTGCAGTTGTTGATTACAGCGTAATAGTCTTTAGGTTGATTATAAGGATTGTCTTCGGAAATTTCAAAGTTGGCAATTTCACGCAGACTGCTTATGGTGTTTTCGTTTACATCCACTAAATCGGCTCTGAGCTCTCCCAGTAACACGCTGCGATCTGCCAGGGTCTGAATTTTGTTCATGATACCAATAACGGAATAAACCGTGTCGGCAGAAGTATTAAGCTCGTGTTCTTCGGGATAAGAGAGCAACGAAGATTCTGTCTCCATCATGCGTTCACAAGAGGCAAAACAGACTGAAATCATTACTGTAAAAAACAGGCCTTTTAAAAAAGATATCTTCATGATTAAGAGATTTAGAGGTTGAGTTTGATGCCTAAAACCACACTGGGACCAAAAGCCAGTGTACCACGGTCTATGCCTTGGCAGAGCACCGCATTCCCGCTTGAGAACTCAGGATCGCTGCCCAAATAGCGGGTCAGGGTCCATAAATTGTTGCCCGAAGCCCAAAGAGTCAGTCCATTCAAAAAGGTTGTGTTCAAAGGAAGACTGTAGCTTAGCCTGACTGTTTTCAGACGCAGATACGAGGCATCCTCGATCCATCGATCCGAAAAACGGCTGTTGCCCATTTCGTCCAGATACGAAATTCTGGGTATCGTTGTTTTTTGATCTTCGTTGGTCCAGCGGTTCAATAAAGCCAGGCTTTGATTGTAGAACTTGCTACCGCTTTCGAGTTGAGAACGCTGGTAGTTATAGGCATCGTTGCCCAGAGAATAATTCAGAATAAGATCGAGGCTGAAGCGCCCGTAATGGATATTGCTGAATATATTTCCGTAAAGATCGGGGTTAGGATCGCCAATAACCACCTTGTCGTCGGCATTGATTTCCTTGCTGTCGTCCCGGTTGTTAACAAAAATCACATCGCCGGCACCAAAATATACTTTGGAGCCGGTTTTGCTCAGAATATATAAACCGTCGGCAGCGGCCTCTTCGGAACTGGCGTAAACCCCTTTTGTCTGATAACCGTAAAACAAACCGGCAGGGCGACCTTTTTCGGAAAGAATTTCGGCTCCGTACAACTTGGTTATAAAGGATTCGTCGTCGGGTAAAGCGGTAATTTCGTTTTTATAATGTCCCAGGCTGAAACCCATTCCCCAGTTGAATTTATTCCGGTTGACCAGCTTGAAATTCAGCGCCAGATCAAAACCTCTGTTGGTCAAAGAGCCTTCGTTGCTCCAATTGTAATCAAGTCCGGTGACACTCGCGAGTTTCTTAAGGGTAAGCAAATTATCGGTCTTGGCCAGGAAGGCATTCAATTGTATGCCAACACGTTCCTGAAACAGGCTGGCTTCCAGACCGGCTCCTCCCTTTTGGGTGCTTTCCCATTGGATTGAAGTATTGCCAATGTTTTGAATAGTCAGACCGGTCACTCTGTCCATAAAGACCGAAGAGCCGAAATAAGTTCTGGCCGCATAATAATCAATATCGTCGTTACCCGAAATATCGTAAGCCAGGTTCAATTTAAGATAATCGACCGAACGCAGCCTGAACCAATCTTCGGAACTCAACACCCAGGCTGCAGCCGCCGAGGGGAACAAACCCCAGCTTACTCCTCCCATCCGGATGCCTCCCTGCACTTCCCGGCCAAATCGGGAAGATGTTTCAATGCTTAAACCCGCATGCAGGTAATACTTTTCGGCGTAATTATAATCCAGGTTGGCGTAATAACTCAATGAACGCCAAACGTCTTCGGCTCCGTCTACTTTTTTGAAATTAAGATTGGCGTTCATGTTGGGGGTTTTGTCGTTGCCTGTATCGTAGCCCATTTGGGTATTACCGGAAAAGTCGTCGTTCATGTAACGCCCTCCGGCCATAAGGCGGGTGTCGTTGGCTCCCCGCTTTTTCTGCCACAACATCCTTAAGTCGGCAAAAAGAGAAATCTGGCTCGAATAGAGCGATTTTCTCAGGTTTTCTGCCGTACCGACATTGGGAATAATTATTTTAGGTACACCCGTCATGGGAATGTAGTAATTTTCATTGGTATTGACCAAGGTGTAACTGAAATGTCCCTTGACGCTGAAATTTTTGTTAAAGGAATAAGCAGGCCTGATGGCCAGATTGATGAGGCTGTTTTCGAAATAATTTTTATTACGGGCCTCGCCGTTCTCAAAAATATAGAGAGGATTGGCCAGAGATGCCCTGGAACCCAACACTTCGTTGAGGTAATCGTCGGCATCGGACAAAAAATTCGAAAGATTCTTGTTGGTATCGTATTGATACGGACTTAAAAAGGGCGACTTGATCAGACTCAGAAAGCCGGGAGAAAACACGTTGGATTCTTCGGGAGGCATAACACCGTCGTCTCTGAGGTTGCGGGTAACGTTGCTGAAAGAGCAATCGAACAGGGCGCTGAGTTTGTCGCTTATACTGATATCCGAATTAAAACGCAGGTTAAGACGATCAAAATCGTTGTAATTCAAAGTACTTTGCGCATCTACGTAGCCAATGGATAAATTGTATTTGGCCACTTCGTCTCCGCCTTGTACTCCAAAGCTGTAGTTTTGAGTGAGGGCTTCTCGGTAGACGTAATCGCTCCAATTGGTTTCGTTGTGATACTGATTGTAATAATAATAATCGGGGTCCTCTTTCAAAAATTTAAATTCGGTAAGTTTGGTATCGGTAGTACCCAATAGTTCCGAAGCATAGGCACGATATTGGGCGGCGTTCATCATGCGGGGCAGTCTGGGGATAAATTCCACACCGGCAGAGGCGCAGGCGTCGATGCGCGTAACCATGCTCTTGTTGCGTTTGGTTTTGATAATGAGCACCCCGTTAGCACCTTTGGCACCGTATAAAGAAGTTCCGCTTTTGAGTACCGTAACACTTTCTATGTCGTTTACCGACAGGTTCGATAAAATATTGTTGTAATAGCCTTCGTGCAACAAATCCCTGCCGTATTGCTGATCGAGTATCACATCATCCAGCACTATCAGGGGCTGGGCGTTGACGTTAAGAGAATTGTATCCGCCGACAAACATAACGGATCCGGCGCCGGGAATACCCGAACGCGATACCGTACGGACTTCAGCCCCCAATTGCGACTGAATTTCAGATTCTATACTGATGGCTGAGCTTAAATCGAAACGCTCGGCCGATCCTGCATTTTGTACATTGGTGAGTGGACTGAGAACCGGAACAAAATTTTCGGAATACAAAACAAGGTCTACGCCCGAAGTTTGCCCTTTGAGTGCCATATGTCTTAAGGCGTAGCCATCGAGAGTAACTGTCAGGACATTTACATAGACAGGTATCTCGAGTGTATATCGTCCTTCCCCATCGGTCATGGCTACAAACCGGGTGTTGTTGTAAGCCTGCACCCTGGCTCCGACCAGAGCTTTCCCGGTAGAGGCTTCACTAACTGTACCTGTTATGGTTTTGCTTTCAAGAGTTTGTGCCGATACCGTAAAGGTCGACAAGCACAACATTAGAACAAGCAGGCTCCTGAATTTGTTTTTTGCATAGCAGTTTTTCATTTCCGCAATTATTTTAAATGAGGTTTCAGGCAAATACAATCGATAAGCATCTCTCGGGTATAAAAAGCTGTTTCTTTTGAAGTTATACTGGTTTCAATTTTCAAAAGAACCGTGTTTTTTTCCTGGCCGTAATTGGCAACCGGAAATTTAAAATCGGACAAAACCAACACTGAATCGAGTTTTGAAGGATCCGTTACATAAATATTGTTTCCGGTACTGTCTTTGCAGCTGATGGTTCTGGAATTACCCTTTTCGTCGTTGTAGGTTAGGGAAAATTTTAATTTTGTAGGCTTGTCGACGTTTTCGTGCGTTGGATTATAAGTTTTGTATGGAACAAAAACGCAATAAATGTCGTAGGATGCCGACAAAGTGTTGGGAATTTCAAAACTGACCCAGGGATTGCGCGAGGTGCCGGCCGGCAACAAATGAATGTAACGCCGGTTGGAAATGTTGATGTCGTCTTCGGGTTTTATGGCTCTGTCCATAATATCACACAGACTCGAATGGTAATCCCTGCCGGTGGTACGCTCTGCTTCTACTTTGATCTCCTGATAAAAATTTTGTTCCGGCTTGTATAACCAATCGTCTGTGGTATATACGGTTCCATTGCTGCAAACTATTTCGGAGGTTATCCGGCTGAAGATGTTACCCTCATCGAAAGGCCGCTGATACACATGGTATCTTTTATCGAGCGGCCGGTATTGGGCGCTGAACAATGAATCCTTGGGTGAGGCTTGCAAATTGGCGTTGAAAACCAAGTCTCTGACCATCATCATTTTGGTATTGACTTGTTCCAAAGAGTCGGCTTTGGCCACTTTGAAATCGTATTTAAAATATTGTCTTATGCTGTCGTAAGCTTCGCTCCAAGCCCTGTTACTCGGAGCAAGCAGCCAATAGGTGCTGTCTTCGTGATTGATAAGGCCTATTTTTTCGAGCAATTTATTTTCGATCGTGACCACAGAATCCACATAAATAGTTTTGCCGTCGACCACACCATAAGGCACCGACAACAGGGGATCAAAAACAAGCTCATCGAACGAATAAATAAAACTTTTCAGGCTATCCAGTCCCGGTTCGGTTTTTAAGTATTCGTAAATATTGAAGAAGAAAGGATTAGCTTTGTCGATGATATGTAATATGCCATTGGAACTCAGTAAATTCTTGTTCATAATCCCAGTCTGACCGAATAAATAAGAAGTCTTGGCTTCGTTCGAACGTAAACGTTCCGTTTTTTTGCTGAGCAATAACACATGTTTGTCAGTCAGGCTCGATACCGGGTGGCTGTAGCGGGCGATGTGGTTTTTCACAAATTCCGTCACCACCTGTTCCTTTTTCCCCTGATTGATCAGAGCACGCAAGCTGTCCACATTGAAATGCCCGTTGGCAGGTGCCCAAACCGTATATACCTGATCGGCATCCAATACTTTGTCGTAACCGCACAGACGGAGCAAATCTGTGAAATCGGATAATACATCGGGCCTTGCCTCTATGCTTTCCCATAAACTTTGAGCCGGAACCACTTCGGGATCGGCACCGTAGTGCTTATCCCAATCGTTGGAGCAAGCCCATACCAAAGGCAGGATCGGTAAGAGTATTAATCCGTATCTGATGTTAAATATTGATCTCTTCATATTTATTCTTTCTATAGTTGGCACTTTAAGAAAGCGACAACAGTTTAATGACGGTCTTCTCCCTCTTCGCTGTCGTAAACACTTTTGGGAACAATTTCAATATAATCGAACATAAATTCTGCGTCCAGGTCGTCGATTACATTACGGAAACGCAAAGTATGCGGTTCCTGAGTAAGGTATTTGGTCACCAGAATGCGGCGGAACAGCCAGCTCTCCGTTCTGAAAACCACATAAACATTGCCGTTCAGACGCCGCATACTGTCGGGAGCCTTCATAGCTTTGTGGTTGCGCATATCCTTATCGTTTTGCACGCCGTTATCATCGGTTCTTTCGTCGGCAATCCAGCCGATTTTGGGATCGGTGGCGCCTATGCGTAAATCCACGGGAATACCCGTAGGTTCGCCATCCACATACATTTGCGAAATACCCCTGGTGGGCAGAGCGGTATAACCCAACCTGATTTCGTAGGTTCCTTCGGGCACCGGAGGCAAAGTAATAGTGATGTCGTATTGGCCAAGGAAATTGATTTCATCCCCCTGGTGGCAGTCGTAATTCTCGTGCTGATAACGGTATATAAATTTGGTCTCGCTGGTCAACTCGGCCTTTTCGGTATAACCATTGGGAAAATAATAATTCTGACGATCCTGGTTATGGCGAACATTGTTGGTCATAAATTCCGGAAACAAAGCTCCGGTATCGAAACGAAAACGAGTATTGAACACAATTTCCTCGACTTCTTTTGAATAGGCCAAAATGTCGTCGATGTAATGATAGGTGCCGTTGATAGCATTCTGGTCGGTGCTGCTCAATCCGGGGGGCTGGATCAATGCCCCTCTGATATTGAATTTATTGTCGACACGTCTGTTCATATAAAGTCCCGTTGTGCCACTGATCTTGAACATGGTGTTCGGGCACATCGTTTCGTAAAACTCTATGGGGTCGATAATGGAAGTTATAAGGCACAAGGTAGTGGTCAATTTATTATAGTATCCCGTTCGGGGCATAAAGTGATAAGCCACAAAACGGTTCAGAGGATTTTTAGGGTGAGTAAAATCATCGTCGTATAAGTTGGCGTCCTGCGGATAGACTTCGTCGTATACCTTTTTTGCATAAGCTATGAGATCGTTCATGTTGTTGATCCCTTTTTGACGATACACCTCATCCGGTTCCACAAAACCCGTATAACCGTATTTCCGGTATTTGGGAGCAATGGCCGTTTCACGGTTGACGTGCGAAGTGTAATGCAGAACCAATTTCGGCTGCACGTAGTCGTAATCCATATACAAAAGAAGAGAGTCGTCAAAAGTAGTCAGAACCATGGCCTCGTAAAAGAGCCTGATAGTGGTATCTTCTCTCATCAATTCAGGTAAAAGAGAATTGGAAGGCCTGATGACTTTGTCGATGGTGTGCACCACCCCATTTTCGACGGAGTCGTCCCTGAGAACTATCTGCGATTGTTTGTTGATAAAATAAGCCATCGTACCGCTGAGGGAGTCGGCCACTACAAAAGATATGGATAAATAGCGATCGAACTGGTTAGGAGTCGAAATCACCCCGTCGGTCATATCGGTAGTAAAATAAGCCCTGTTTATCAGGTGAGAATTGGCAATGGTATCGCATTGCTTATCGGAGAGTTCTTCTACGGAACTCAGGTTGTAGAGCGCCAGGTATTCTTCAACGGCCCGGTTGGTCGGAGCAAAACAGGTAAAGGAACCGTAAGTGTCCAGCAAATCCATCTTGTCGGCTCTTTCGAGTATTTTGATAAATTCGCTGAATCGCTCAGGACGGTTTTCGAGGTAATCGGCCACCATCTCTCCTGTAAAAGTATAAAAGTTCTCCTTGTCGGGTTCGTAATTGCAGGAAGCCAGCAACAGCAAGGCAATTAGGCCATAAACAAAACGGAGTGAACTGAATATCGGTATCTTCATTTGTATAGAATTTATCGGGTGATTGAGGATGTTTCGGTAATATAAACCGGATTTTGCTTCAAATAAGAATTGACTTTCAATTCTTCTTCGTTGTAAGGGAAATACAAAGCATCTACCGACATCATTTTGGTACGGATGGTGCTTTGATTCTCGGTGTATTTTGAAATCACCATATCGACCAGCTTAGTATTGTTACCTTCCCTGCGGGCCATGCGGACCAAATCGAACCAACGCTTTCCTTCGAACATCAGTTCACGCTGACGTTCGGCCAGGATCAGGGCATTCATATTGTCCTTGCTGCTGTAGTTGGTGTAATTCAGGCTGTCTCTGCCCGCCTCGGGATTGGAGCGGTTGTAAACGGCACGAACCAGTTCGAACGATTGGCTCAACAAAATCTTAGCCTGGGCAGCTTCGCTCGATGCCGTGTCTTCCTCGGCCGTTTCGGAAATCATATTTGTAAGAGCCTCGGCTTTCATCAGCATCACGTCGCTGAGGCGATAAATAATCCAATTGGCAAAATCGGTAGACCGATACACTCCGTTTTCGTTGGACACGCTTCGGTAGGCGTATTTGGTAATGGGAAACACCCCACCGGATGAGCGGCCGATGTATTCGCGGGAACGCACGTCTTTTTTGGCAAAAACCTCGTTTCCGTACAAAAAAACATTACTGCCGCCGTTACGGTCTCTGCCTATAAAATCGGGAGCTCCCAAATAACCTCTCTGCGCATTAACACTACCATAATATCTTGACACTGTAGTATTGGTCAAACGACCGGGAGATTCCAGGAAATAGAGTTCAAAAATACTTTCGGTGGAATTTCCGGTTCCAAACACTTGATTATAAGAGTTACCCGTAACACTGGAACCGGGAGTTTCCGCTTCGATCAGAGGGTATTCGTTGCTGGCCAGTTCTTCTTTATCCTTATTGAGTTCATTGTATTGCTCCCGTTTGGATTGTATGACCAAATCGCAATACCTGATGCAATTGTCGTAATCCTGGTCCCATAAATATAAATCGGCCAGCAAAGCATGAATGGCATCACGGGTAATGCGGCCGGTATTGTAGGCTTTGTTACCGTAGGCCTTGATGGCATAATCTTTACACCCTTCCAGATCCTGAATCAAAATCTGCAACAACTCATCGAAAGGAGTCGGAGCCATGTCGTAGCGCTGATTGTCGTCCACAGAAGGCTCTGAGGCATAGGGCACATCACGGAAAGTACGCATCAGATAGAAATAACAGAGGGCGCGAAGGGCTTTAGCCTCCGCTTCTATGGCTTTGAGGCTGGACTCATTGAAATTGGGATCCTTTTGGGCTACCATCGGCGCATAATACAACACGGTGTTGCAACGGTTGATCACATTGTAAAAACAGGTCCAACCGGTATAAGGATTGGTTGGCAATATATTGGCCCTGAGTATCTCGTTTTCGGCATCGGGGATACCCTGACCCTGCACCATATTGTCCGATCTGAGTTCTCCCCAAATCAACATACGGCTTACGACATCACTACCCAACAGGGCGGTATAGCACGATGCAACCACGTTTTCCACGTCGGTTTTGTCTGTCCAGAAATTTTCCAGAACAATGTCGTTCAGGGGCGTTATTTCGAGCCAGTCTCCACAGGAACTCAAGGTAAAGAGTAAGAGGCCCAGGCTGAAATTTCGGATGATATTCTTAGTTTTCATAGCAGTACTTAGAAAGAGAGTGTTATACCGGCCGTAAAAGACTTAGCCCTAGGCGTTTGTGAATCGTCAAAGGTAATGCTGTATCCTCCATAACCCAATTCGGGATCCACACCGGAGTACTTGGTCAGAATGAAAAGATTATTCATGCTTACATAAAAACTCAGCTGGTTAATACCCAGAGGTTTGAGTTGTTGTGCCGGTATTTGATACGACAATTGCACGTAGTTACAACGCAAGAAAGAGCCGTCCTCAACAAAACGATCGCTGCCCAGCCAGTTGTAACCACTCTGGTACAAAGCCCTAGGAATGGTAGTGATGTCTCCGTCCATGCGCCAACGCCAGTTGACCGAGGCGCTTTGGTTAGTGTTGTCGTACATTTTTTCGGCATTCATCCGGGCTCTGTTTACAATCTTGTTGCCGTAACGGAAGTTGAACTGTGTGTTAACAGATAAGCGGCCGTAATTCAAGCGAAAACCGAAACCTCCATTCAACAAAGGCAAGGAGCTTCCCAGGTACACGATATCCAGTTCGTTGATGTTGCCATCGTGATTGATGTCTTCATAAATGGCATCTCCTCCCTGAAATTCGTAAGCTGCCGTGGTTCCATAAGAGAAATACATAGGTTTGGGTTCACCATCTTCCATAATCACTCGTCCTTCGTCGTTGCGAACTACCGGAGCATTGGGTCCGCTTATGCCCGGAATTTCGACTTCGCTGTATTCGCTGTATTGGTAAACACCCTTATACCTGAATCCATAAATGGAACCGAAGGCATTTTTTACCTGAATACGGGTCAGATAGGTGCCGTTGCTGCGGCTGAAATCGCTGTTCAGGCTCTCGAGCACCCTCTCGTCCATTTCCGTAATAATGTTTTTGTTGTTGGCGAAACTCAGGTTGAAACCCAATTTGAGTTTACCCAGTTCAACAAGCTGGTTGCCCTGGAAATTAAGCTCCCAGCCGTTGTTGCGCATACTGCCCACATTTTGCCACGACAAAGCGGCGTAACCCGAACTGGTAGGTATGGCCACCGACGACATAAGCAAATCGCTGGTATATTGATCGTAAATATTGACGTCTCCGGTCAGTTTGTTGTTCCAAAATCCGAAGTCCAAACCTAAGTTCCAGGTGGTTTTGGTTTCCCATTGCAAGTTGGCCAAACGAATGTTACTTGGAATGATGGCCGGCATATCGATGTAGGTATCTGCCGTGGTGTAGCGGCTTACATACAGGTACTCGGCACCGGGCTGATTGCCCACTACCCCCCAGCCGGGACGAAGCGAAAGCATCGACAGCCATTCGAGACTCCGCATCCAAGGTTCATCGCTGATATTCCACCGCAGCGAGAAAGCAGGGAAATAGCCCCAGCGTTTACTCGGCCCGAACTTAGTCGTACCGTCGCGACGCAACGAAAAGTCGGCCATGTATTTCGACTTGTAAGAATAATGCGCCGAAAAAGTGTAATAAATACTCCGCCACTGGCCGGCACCCGAAGAAATACCGCTCAACATACCTTCGGCAGAGGCCGATTCTATGCCGGCCGAAGGCAGGCCGTAGGTGGTGGTGCTCTGCGAGCCGGAATTTCCGTCGGTAACTTCGGCCCTCAACAAAGACATCACGGAATGATCGGTATTACTAAACACCGGAGTAAACATAAAGCTGTGCCGGTGAGTGAGCGTAAGACTTTTGTTACTCGAGGCTATGGCCCGGTTTACGGCCGAACTGCTCCAAATGGTAGTGGTAAGTTCTCTGGGGTAAAAAGAGTCGTTGTAGGCATTGGAAATATTCAGCAATATTCGTCCTTCGTACCTAAGCTGGTTTTCGTCCGGATTTAGTCCCAGCAGATTGTAATTCAATATGATTTCGGGGACTATGCTGTAATTTCTGTCGAGGTTTTTGGCCAGATAAGCACTGGCTACAGGATTGACCAGGTTGCGCTGGTCGCTGAGTTCATTGGAACAGCTTTGGAGTACCTGGTAATATTCATGGGTGTCGTTGCCCATTATATCCTGTTCGAAAACAGTCAGGTTGGGCATTTTCCGGTAAGCCAGATTGAGCAAAGCATCGCTGTTCCTCTGATTATTGGTGTAAGTGAGGGCAAAGTTGGACATAATCTTGATGCGCTCCGATACAAAATAATCGAGCGCCACCCGGGTCGAAAAACGATCCAGCTTTTGGGCAATGATCGTACCGGTTTCACCATCGTACCCCCCCGAAACACGGAAATTAGCTTTATCGCCTCCGCCCGACAAGGAAAGATAGTGACTGTGCTTTTGCCCGAATTTTATGACCTGCTCCCGCCAATCGGTATTGTTGTTGTACTGCTGATATTCGGAAAAAGTGGGATCGTAATTCAACTCAATAATATTGGCGGCCGCATCGCTCAAAGTCGGGTTGAAATAGGCTTCTTTGAGCATCATGGTGTATTGATCTCCTGTCAGCATATTGAGCCCTTTGGGTTGATGCGTTCCCGAAAACTTGTAGGAATAGGTGAGCCGGGCAGGGCCTTTGGCGCCCCTGCGAGTCTTAATCAAAATAACCCCGTTGGCTCCCTGAGAACCCCAAATGGCGGTAGCGGCAGCATCTTTCAAAACTGTTACACTCTCGATGTCTTCCACGTTGATGTTCAGCAATTGAGCAAAACGTTCCTCGTTGGCCGTAGCCACATCAAAATCGGTTTGGTCGACGGCCTGCACATTGTCGTCCACCACAATTAAAGGTTCCGAATTGGCGTTGATGGAAGACACCCCCCTCAGGCGCATGGAAGAACCGCTGCCCAGATTACCGGAATTGACCACAATATCCAGACCCGCTATGCGTCCCTGCAAGGCCTCATCGATAGAGGTAAAACTCAGTCCCTCGAATTCCGACATGTCTATGCTCTGCAAAGCCATAGACAATTCCCTCTCGGGAATACTGAGACCTCCCGTCTGTGTAATGGCCTTTCTGCCTGTTATTTCGGCAGCCTGAAGCACCATGGCATCGGCCATTACTATGTCAAAAACCTTACGATCTATGGGTACCGTCAGCGTTTCGTAACCCACGTAAGAAAACCTGAGCTTGTTTCGGGGGCTTTTGATACGAATGGAAAAATTCCCGTTGATATCCGTTACGTCGTGCGATACTACACGGTTAGCCTCGTCGAGCTCAATGACGTTCACCATTACCAAAGGTCCCAGCTCATCGCGCACCTTGCCACTGACAATTTCAGAACCTGATTGAGCCGTAGCCATACTGAGGCCGAAATAAATAAAAAGGCCTAGTAAAATTGTTCTTCTGCGCATAAGCATAACAGTTGTGTTTTCATTGATTATTACATTTAGAGTAACTCACACAAAAATATAGTTCATTCACTGCTTGAAATGATAAAAAAATCCATTTATCAAACATTATTGTCCCCAAAGCGACAAATACAAGAGTGTATGCATAGTCTGTTTTTCTATTCTACCACGATCTTCTGTACCGTCCTTCCTCCCGAATGCTGAATGACCAGCATATAAATTCCGGGTGAAACTTCGGCAGGCAGGCTTATGGAAGAATTCTTTTCAATCAGACGGCTTTGATAGAGTTTTTGTCCTCCCAGGCTCGTGATTTCGAGTTGAGCCGGAGAATTAAATACCTCATCATCGCAGTTTATGCTGATGCTTGTTCCTCTCTTGATTACAGTGGGATAAACACTCCATTGCAACTCTTCAACAAAAGGATTCTCAATGGCATTCATGGTCAGGGTCCAGTCGTACCATTTGCGATTGATGTTGGCCGTTCCGTAGATACCATGCCCCAATTGCAGACGGTAATCGTAATGAGCCTTACGAGTCTTTTCTCCCTCGTAAATGTAATTGGTATTGCAAATTACGGCAATCACAACGTCGTTGGCCGGCTTTTTATCGGCCGGAATACGCAGGATGCAATCCCCGGCGTAAACAGGCTTACTGTAAACGGTTTCTCCCTTTTTGGTACGGTAACACAGTTGACAGGTCATGTTTTCGCCGATGGGCTGGAAATTGACTACTATAGAGTCGGACTTAACGACCAATGGAATCTGGTTGGCTCCCGACCATCCCGGTGTGGTACGGTATTCGGGGGTCAACAAACCATTGCCGTCGTTGGTGGTTTTTACATAGGGCGTAGCTATCCAGACAGGAGAATTAATCCAATAGGGCGACCATTCCGATTTGATGACGCCGCCAAAATTGGCGTTTAGCAGATTCCGGAAAGCCGGGGTCCAGAGACCCATGTCTAAGAGAGCCTGCTTGGCACGGTATTCCATAATTAAGCGACGAAGTTGTGCTTCGCCTATACCTTCGGCCAGTCCTTCGAGTACCCGCGATTCGCAATAGCGCCATATCCAGGGTATACTCCTGTATCCCAAAGTCATGCCTAAGAATACGGGGAAAGTATTTCCGTATTGCGTGCCCCCCAAAAGGTTTTTCCAGGTACAAATCTGTTGACTTCCTTCGTACATATTCACACCCTCGGCCGAGGGGCCACCGAAACTTTCGTCCTGTAACCAGCCGCTATAACATTCTATGGGCATAAAAGGAGCTATAACGGCCCCGGCGTTCAAAAAGCCCATGGTACCGTAATCGGGATTGGTCGCCCGCAGCACTTCCATTTCTTGTTGTAACCAGGTATTGCCTCCTTCATGGAACCAAGCTGCATTGCGGCAACCCGGCAGGTCGGCCAGAATGCAGTGAATGCCCTCGTGTATCATGGCGCCTGTTTGAAAACCCTTGTCGCCGTAAGGACAAGCCGGATCGAAGCAATATACCGGGTAATAGGAGGCCAAGACCATAGCCCAATTGCCTCCGTTGTAACGAACAGAACCCTGCCAGCCGCCGAGAGCGGTACTATCGGCGTTGTCGGTACTCAAACCGGAACCGTAGAGATAAATGGCACTTCGATATCCGTTTTTGGCTCGTTTATCGGGAGGCCATCCCATTACATCGCGGATATAAGCGAAATCCTCGTTAAACCTTTCGAGCATGGGTTCTACTGCGGCAGCCGTCACCACAGAACGGGCATTGGGACCGGCCTTAAAGGTCCACCAACGGTCGGAGATGGTCCAAGCCACATTTCTGACATCGGGTAAATCCTGAGTGGGCATTTGCAGATCAGGGAATTCCACACTGGCATCGTAGGCAACGGTAGGTGAATATTCGGGCCATTCGTAGGCCGAGCCATCGATGGCAGCAGACAGTGTCAGATAAAAATAAGCATACGAAATACTACCGCATTCGCTGGTAAAAGCTACTTCGTAGCCCCCTTCCATGCCGGCCTGCAAATCGGTCAAAACCAAGATGCTGTCCGTCGAAGACAAATTATTCGGACCTCGCCAGGAATAATAGGCTGCTCCGGTGTATCCTTCGGGGACAATAATAAAACGCACACTGTCGCCGTAAATCAGATTAGCCGCATTCCCGGCCTTGATTTCCTGATCGTTCAGTTGAACATAGGGAGTAATTTCTACGGTGTCGCAAGAGGTGGTTTCAATACCCATCACCTTGAATTCCGAAATACCGGTGGAGGTATTACTTTTCATGCTTAGCCTTACTTTGGTAGCTGTAACGTCCACCGTCAGGGTGTTGAACACATCCAGGTTATTTCCTATGCTGCCCAGACTGATCCACTCACCGGTGCCAAAGCAATATTCCACCAAGGTTTCGGTTGGTTGGCTCAGACCGCCTCCTTTGTCAACAAACCAAAACACCGAGATTTCTTTTATTTGGTGAGCATAGGACCATTCGTACTGTACCCAGTTGGTGGCTCCATAGCCTGCCTCACCTCTCCAATTCCCATAAACCGGAGACGTTCTGGGGTCTTCCATCGACACAGCAGCAACTTTTCCGTCGTTCAATGCTTCCAGCTTTTCCCAAGGGGAACAATGCGAAGTACTAACTGTGGCCGACAAGGCCAGGTTGGTCCATTGGGGTTCTTCGGCCCTGAGCTGCTGTCCATTCAGCGCGAAGACTAGTATTAAAAGGCTTAATGTTTTAATTTTCATAGCATTATGTTTATTCATTATTAGATGTATCAATTCGTTCTGAAACGTGGAGTATAATAAAAATAATACCAGGCGGTATTGCCGTAGGCTTGTTTTAACAAACGGGCCTGATCGGCTTGTGATAGCTGCTCGAACCTCACCATAGCCTGGGTAAATTCCCGGTAACGTTTTACAACGGCAGGTTCAAAATGTGGAAGCACTTTGGGCATATCCCTTTCCTCCACATGACCAACCATCAGAGCTGTCTCCTGCACATGCAAGGGTAAGGTCCAGTTTTTATCGAGGTATTTGAAAAAAGCATCCCAAAACAAATGTACGGCCCGGGTAGTCATAATACTCGACATTTTCAACTCCATCAGGGGCAGAGAGTTAGGCCTTAACGACATAAAATGATCGTGTATGGCCGATTCCATTACTTCAATATCGGCCGCAAAAGAATTACTGAAGCCCCTCAGCGCCAAAATATCGGCGTAAACGGGATGTTCCCTCATTTTGCGGGGATTCTCCAAATAATACAATTCATCTTGGGCCCATTGCTTGTAAAACAGGGTTTTGGACAAGATATGAACGTATTTCCCTGCCAAGGCCTCTTCCCTGTTCAGGATGGAAGCCCTCAGCATATATTTTAAATTATGAATACTAAAGCCGAAACTAACGGCATTTTCCATATTCCAGCGATAGCAATAATTGACCATGCCGTAATAAAGCGTCACAGTTTGAGCAGCTATACGGGTTTGATTGACAAACTTGTTGCCGGTCTGTAAAGCTGCATCTCCCTGAGGATACAGAAACATAGTCTGACAGAGGGATTTTTTCTTCCACAGGGCCAGATTGCGATACATAATCATGATTCGGTCGGGGTTCTGATTGTTGCCGGACGTGCTCAAAGAGAGTACTTTGTTCCAGTCGTCTCGCGAAATGGCGTTTTCTATGGCCAGCTTGGCTTCCAAGTTTTTGTCTTTATTCGTAAAAACCCACACAACACTCATTGAAAGCAGCAACAGGGCAAAAACACCCGAAAAAGCAAGGGTTTTTAGTTCTTTCAAAGGTTTTGACAAGAAGACAAGGAACAGGCCAAAACTCAACCAGGCCGACAGTAAGGGCAAGTACATACTGCCGGATCCGTAAAAATCATTTACCGGCAAACCGTAAGCGTACAAATAAACCGGATTAATATTGGTATAGAAGAAAGAATAAATCTGCGGAACCGACAGCAAGAGCACTAAACCTGTGATAATAAAAACCGGCACCGTTTTACTTTTAGAACCCTTAAGGTTTAAATGGCTTACATGGTAAATCAAAAGATATAAAATTCCCAGTAAGGCATAGAAACCGGCCAAAGGGTAGCCTACAACAAGATAAATCAACATCAGGCCGTAATGCAATACATTGGGCTTTTTGGCAATGAGCTTACGAACCGCCAAAGGCAGCAAAGCGAACAAAAAGCCCAGCATCTGGGAATAAAAAACATCTCCGCTCTTCAGCACGTATATATTGTAATCGAGCTGAGTAACGTAGAGTAATAAGAAACAGGAGGGTAAAAAGGAAAGCAAAAAATAATCGCGGGGCAAACTCAATACGCGATACACAGTCCGTTGAATCAGCAATAACACCGCCAGCATTAGTAAAGCTCCCCATAAAGGATAATAAAAAAACTGGCTCAAAAAACCACCGGCGTATTCGAGCAAGCCGCCGGGAACAGTAAAATGATTCAGAAAAAAAGAACCATCGAACAAGAATAAATTCAATTCTTGTCCTCTGTACAACAACTCAGCCTTGTAAAAGCCCAAAAGCCAGAACGCCAGAGACGCAAACAAAAGAATTCCGGCAAGGGATGCCATCTTTCGGGCCGCGGATATTTTAGCTCGCCTGACGTTCATTTAGGGATAAAACTATGGTTCAAGCCTATTGTTTTAGAAAGGAAGGATGCCTCAACTTGCAAGGCATCCTTCCGGTGTAGTGTCTTCCTCTCAGAAAAAAGAGGAACAAATCATGGAATTATGCTCAACGAACAAGAACCTTAGCGGCCTTGTTGCCGGCTTTTACAATATAGATGCCTTGTTTGAGCTGTTCGGCAGGATTAATCTGATGTCCCAGAATAGAATATACCTGGTATTCTGAAACACCCAATACCACCAAGCGACCGTCCTGAACAAAGACTTTCAGGTCTTTGTCCACTACCGGAGCAGCGATACCGTCAACATATTCGACTGCAAAGCCCCAAACCTGGAATTCGACAATAGAGGTTGCCACATCGCTGATCATGCTAATACGAACCTTGGCAGCTTCAATAGTATCAACAGCCAAATCGTTGAACATATCTCTTTCGATGCCGATATCACCGGCCATTGTCCATTCGTCCTCGGGCATGGTTTCGTTCCAGTATTCCACATAGGCCGTATGAGGTATCAACAGTCCGCCATCGTCGGTACCCCAGTAAACAGAGAACTTGGTCACTCTTTGAGCGGCAGGCCAGTCATACTGTACCCAATGGGTTACACTATTCCTACCGTCCCAGTTACCGTAACGAGGCCTGTCATAAGAATTCGTCGGAACAATGTCATCGTTAACCGCAGCCAGGCTTTCCCAGGCAGAGCAATGCGAAGTGCTAACCGTTGCTTCCAGAGCAAGATTAATCTCAATATTGCCGGCGGTATAAGCTTCGATGGCTGCGCCCAGCAACTCAACAGCCGCCAGGAAGTCTTCAAGAGTACTTTCAGCACCTTCGAATACGAGGTAGGCTTCTTCATCGGCCTCGACCAAAGCGTCTTTACCTTCGAAGTCTGTATTGGTGATCAAATCAAGCGATACGCCCATCAGTTCGGCCAATATAGCATAGGCGGCCTGAGCTTCGTATATCACAGCGAGGAATTCGGTCATGGCGGCATCGAAGACGGCCAGTGAATCTGCCGATTCGGTACCCGCAAGCAATTCTTCGGCCTGGGTGATGAAATCAATAACCTGATCGACATGTCCTAAGGGAATGGAATCGGTATTGATTTTCTGGTAAGCGTAGAGTTTGCTTTGGATCATATACTTATAATAATCCTCGTTCATATCCACAATTTCCAAACCCAGGACAGAGAATTCGGATATACCGGTCGCCACAGCACTGGACATACATATTCTTACTTTATCGGTAGTTACATCCAAACCGCTCAGGTAATTGAATTTATGCAAGTCGGTTCCGATATCGTCCAGCTTAACCCAATCGTTGGCAAACCAATATTCCACATAAGCTACATCGGGTTGCAACAATCCTCCGAAATCGGTCCACCAGAAAACACCTATTTGAGTAACTCTATAGGATTTTTCCCATTCATACTGCACCCAGTGTAATTTACGAGCGCTACCGTCCCAGTTACCGTATTTGGGATAAGTATAAAAGTGAGAGCTGTCGGGAACCAAACCGTCGCGAACAGCTTCCAAAGTTTCCCAAGTAGAGCAATGCGAGGTGGTCAAAGTAGCAATCGCAGCGAGGTTTTCCTCAATATTTCCGGCAGTATAAGCTTTAATGGCTTGCCAAATAACCGCAATGGCAGCCTCAAAATCGGCCAACACGCAAGTTTCTGCAGCTATCAAACTGGCAGCTTCGCTCACACCGAATTCCAGTTCAGCCTTGCCGTCGAAGTCGGTATTCTCTAGCAAATCCTGAGCTTGGAGGAAGTATGCGTCTAATTCTGCAAACGCAAGAGCAGCCAGGCCGAGTTCTTCTACCAACAATTTTACCTGGTCAATAAAAGCTATAGCCTCTTCGGCTGGAAGAGTTCCTTCGATCAAGGTCTGTGCCTGACTCTTTACACTGTCGATAATAGGAGTATAACCCTGAGGCAATAAATCCAGATTGAAAGAATCCAACCAGGCAACTTCTGCACCGATCAGTTCGTCGTAATAGGCGTCCAGATCGGGGATTAAATGCAATTGGAAATTATCGATCTTGAACCACCCGGCACCACCCAATTTTTTGAATCTGGCGGTGTCGCAAATAGCCGTTCTGCTACCGTTGGTTCTAACACCGATCACCAAAGAATCGGTTTCTTCCAGCGTCAGCATTATAGACAAGGGCTTCAATGGACCGGCTCCGCTACCTTCCGGCGCGTGGCCGGCATAGGAATATTCTTCGCCCGGCACTGTATCGAGCGAAAGAGAGCCAAAATACTGGGCCTTGTAACCGATGGTTCCATTTCCGGCGAACAAACGCTGAGTGGTCATAGCATTGACAGGCACTGTCATGTCACAACTCAAGAGATAGGTTCCGGCCGGAAGATCTTTATATTATTTGCGATACTTCGTAATCGGCCGAATTACCCCAAATACCCAGAATATAGGTTCCGGTTTTGGTGGCGTCGGCTTCGTTGTTGTTGTAGGTGATGGCCGGATGGCTGACGTACCAGCCTTTGAACACCCCGGCAGAGTCGAATCGCCAGTAGGTGGGTTCGGCTTCTCCGTCACCTTCTTCGAAGCTTGGGTTCACGATGTAAGTTTCGGTTACATCTTGCGTAGCCTGGGCTTGGACTTGTTGAAGTCCAATACTTAGGCAGAAAAGCGTAAGCATGAGTAATTTTGTTTTCATAGGCGTTTAGGAGTAGTTTAAAAAAAATGAATGATCAGCAACAAAAGTAGGAACAATGCCAAATTAAAAATAAAAGAAAAATCCAATTAAGTCGTACAATCGTCCAATCTTTAGTCTTTGGAGCGGAAACCCCTGACATAAAACTCCGATATCCCCGTGGCAATTTTGCTCGACATACTTAAACGGACTTTGGTGGTTTGTACGTTCAAATTATCCAATACATTGAATTGATCGAATTCCCTGCCGATATCTCCAAGTTTGATCCAATTACCGGCAGACCAATATTCCACATAAGCCGTCTCGGGCTGCAGCAAACCGCCGAAATCGGTCCACCAATAGACCCCGATTTCCGATACTGTGCAGGCTTGCTCCCATTCGTACTGCACCCAATGCAACACGCCCTGCCGGCCGTCCCAGTTTCCGTATCGGGGATAGGTCTTGTCGCTGGAGTTTTCCGGAACCAGACCATCACGTACCGCTTCGAGGCTTTCCCAACTCGAGCAGTGCGAGGTGGTGAGCGTTGCCGTCAGGGCCAGGTTCTCTTCGATGTTGCCCGCCAGGTAGTTGGTCAAAGCCTCTTCGAGAAAATCGAGGCTTGCATGCAATTCATCTATAGTACTGTTTTCCGAGAGTTGAAGTTCCAAGACTTGTTGATAAGCAGACTCCAGGGTTGCTTTACCCTCAAAATCCGTTTCGCTTAACCAGGCGGCAATATCTGCCAGCAAGTCCGTGATTTCCCGGAACAGGCTTTCGGGAGTATCTTCCGGTATATTTCCGGGAGGATACTTTTCTATCACTTCGGTCAACACATCGAGGCGATCGGTCAACCAATTTTTCATCTTTACAATTTCTTCGGCATAATTCTTATCGATCGGCCAACGTTCAAAATCCCTGGCCATGGCTGCAGCTGTATGAGCGGCATAATCGTCCATCATCCCCAGGCAATAGTCGAGACATTCCGGCTGGGTTTCGGCCCATCGCTCTTTGAATTGTTGAACAAACAAGGTATTGTCGAACATTTGCGTGAAAAAAGGCGACAGATTACGGGCCCGGGTATGCCTGAAAGGATCTGTTCCCAGTACCAATTCCTGCGCCATAAAGTAGTTATGCCCTGTGGTCATGGTGCTCCAGTCGAAATCGAAACCGGCATCGAAATCCCAAACCGGCCCCATCCGATACACTTCATCGGTATCTTTATACATATAGACACTGCGCGGCGCCTCCATTTCGACGTTGTATACCATTTCCTGAACGATCAGATAATCAATCAACGAGGGTATATCAAACCTCCGGGACAAATCTCTGTATTTGCACTGTTTGATCAAGAGTTCCAATTCCTGAAAATCGGATTTAATCCGGGCTTTTGTTTCTTCGTCCGGATTTTTGGGATGTTTCACACAGATGGGCAGACGATAATAGGCAGACCAAAAATTATCTACGGCATTGGGTGCCAGTTCCGGCCCGTCGTCTTTGTCGAGCGAAAGCAGCACTCCTTCGTCGACGTCTATATCTACCCGGTCTCCGGCCTGCTCCACCTGCTCGGTCAACTGGTACAAACCTATGTAGTCGCCATTGAGAGTTACTTCTACATAACGGGTATGATTGGTAAAGGGCAAACCAAGCCAGGAGGCCATTTCAAATCCGAAAGCATTCATCAAATGGGTAGGGTCGCGGTAATTGGCCAGCAAAACCCAGTCTTTGTTGGAACCCAACCCCAGTATTTTTGATTTTTTATTCAACTTGATGCGGTAAGGTTTTTTGTCGTACCAAAACCAGGTTGAATTGCCCCGGCCCCTGATACGGGCAGAGCCCCGGTAATCGTCGTACATTTCTTTGCCGTCTATCTCTACCGTGCAATTCAGGTAATCGGCTTTATCCTTGGATAAAACGGGAGCGTTACCCTCCACCTGAATATTGATGGTGGGAACTTCAAATCGTCTGAGACACTCGGAGGCAGACCATTCAAAAAACACCAGACTGTCCACCTGACGGTCGGCATAAAAAATCAGGCTGTCTGTCTTATGTATCCAAAAACCGGCCTGTGGACTGCTTACGAAACGAATGCTATCGATCTTGGACAAAAGATGATGCTCCTCGATTTTACCATCGCAGTACACGGCCAGCCTCTTTTGAGAAAACGCCGGAAACACTGCCGGCAGAATAAAGGCAAGCAGCATCAAGATCGGTATCGGATTTTTTTTGCTCATCAAGTTAATTTATTTCGGCTTTTTAAGCTGTATGCAGCCGCAAGATAATGATTCTTCACGGGCCGGTGCCCGGAGCAAATCAATAAGAAATCTGTACGCAACCGCAAGATAACGATTATCACAGGAACGAAACAGCAATGTACAGCAAATGTAGTTGATCCGAGCCGGGGCTGTTTGAATTTTTGTCCCAAGCGCTACGAAAATCGTCCAGAATTTAGTTTGGTCATTCGTTAAGCATCGCAAAAACACCTTTTGTGTCCGGTAGAATCTTTCCGTTACGGGAACAAATTTTTATATTTGCTCCTGCTTTTTGGATTTGTTTCGCAGTCGTTTGGGCTTCAGGTCGCTTGGCTTCACAGTTCCTTGGGGTTCCTGTCGCTTAGACCCGAACTCCTTTAGGCTATAGTCCCTGGAGCTCGTGGTCGTTTGAGCTTCAGGTTGTTTGGACTCCCGGAATACCGAAACACCAAAATTCAAACGAAACACCAAAATGTAAACGAACACTAAAATTTAGATACTATGAAATTCTTCCGAACAGTTTTGTTGTTGACAACACTAAGTCTTTTTTTCTGTAATTGCCGCAAGGAACAGGATTTTCGCCTCTGGGCCCCTACTCCGCCCATGGGCTGGAACAGTTGGGATTGCTACGGCCCCACGGTCGAAGAACATGAAGTAAAGGCCAATGCCGATTACATGGCCGAAAAACTCAAAGAATACGGTTGGGAATACGTTGTGGTGGATATCCGCTGGTTCGTCGAAAACGATAAAGCCGGGGGTTATAATCAGACCGACCCCCGCTACGTTATGGACGAATACGGGCGGTATTTGCCGGCTCTGAACCGTTTTCCCTCGGCATCCGACGGCAAAGGATTCAAACCCCTGGCCGATTACGTACACGGCAAAGGCCTTAAATTCGGCATCCATATCATGAGGGGCATTCCGGTAGAAGCAGTAAACAAACAACTGCCCATCAAGGGTGCCAAAGGTATTACTGCCGACCAAATTTTCTCTCCTGACTTACAATGCGCCTGGCTAAGAGACAATTATACCATTCAAGCCGATAAGCCCGGAGCACAAGAGTATTATAATTCCATTTTTGACCTTTATGCTTCCTGGGGCGTGGATTTTATCAAAATAGACGATCTCTCGAGGCCTTATCACCAGGCCGAGATTGAACTGATTCGCAAAGCCATAGATCAATGCGGACGGAAAATAGTGTTGAGCACTTCGCCCGGAGCCACTCCCCTGTCGGCCGCGGAGCACGTGAGCAAGCACGCCAATATGTGGCGTATGGTCGACGATGTCTGGGATTCCTGGTGGCATATCGCCCACCTGATGGAAGTGGCCCAGGGCTGGTATCCCTACATCAAAGAAGGCACCTGGCCCGACTGCGACATGATTCCTCTGGGACGCATATCCATACGGGGCGAACGGGGCGGAGATCGCATGAGCCGCTTAAGTCCGGACGAACAATACCTGCTGATGACCTTCTTCTGTATATTCCGTTCTCCTTTGATGTTTGGAGGCGATCTGCCAAGCAACGACGATTTTACCCTCTCACTGCTTACCAACCAAGAAGTGCTCAGGATGCACCGCGAAAGCTCCAATGTGCGTCAACTCTACCGGAAAGACAATAAAATTGCCGTAAGCTCCGAAAACACGGTTACGGGCGAAAAGTACCTGGCTTTGTTCAATATGGACGACCGGAATACTCAGAATCTGGCGGTGAATATAGCCGAACTTGGACTGCAAGGGAATTGTCGCGCTACCGAACTCTGGCAGAATCAGACCCTGACTTTCAGCGACAGCATCCACTGCGATCTGAGACCTCATGCTGCCGTGCTCTACAAAATCCATCCGGCGGAAAATCCCGACTAAGTGTCCACTCGATTATAATCGGGCTTAAACAGCCACTTGCTGCACACTCTTGAACCTGCATTAACTACCATATGCCTTATGTACGAAAAAGATAAACGCATAGTTATGACTCTCGACGCCGGAGGAACGAATTTTGTTTTTTCGGCCGTACAAGCTTATCGCGAAATAGTAGAACCTGTTCGTCTGCCCTCGTCGGCAGACAATCTGGAACAGAGTCTCGATAATATAGAACAGGGTTTTTTGCAGGTTCGGTTGCAATTGAAACAAGCTCCGGCAGCCATAAGTTTTGCTTTTCCCGGACCGGCCGACTACAGCCGGGGCATCATCATGGATTTAAATAATTTTCCGGCCTACAGGGGAGGTGTGGCTTTGGGCGCTTTCTTAAAGAACAGGTTCAACTTGCCTGTATTCATAAACAACGACGCCGACCTGTTTACCTACGGTGAATGCATATCCGGCGCACTGCCTTTTGTCAATCGACGCCTCGAAGCGGCCGGCAGCACCAAACGCTATCGCAACCTGATAGGATTCACCTTTGGTACGGGCTTTGGTTGCGGCATCACCAGCAACAACGAATTGTACCTGGGAGACAACGGATCGGCGGGCGAAGTACTGCTGCTGCGCCACAAAACCAAACGCGACATCATCATCGAAGACGGAGTGTCCATACGGGCCATTAAAAGAGTTTACCGGGAATTGACGGGCGATACGCGCGAACTGGAACCTTTGGATGTTTTCAACATCGCCGATGGAAAACAGGAAGGAGATGTTCAAGCGGCCCAAAAAACCTTTGAGATTTTCGGCGTTATGGCCGCCGAAGGCATTGCGGCTGTTACTACAGTGCTCGACGGACTGATTGTATTGGGTGGAGGCCTGTGTGGAGCCCGGAAATTTTTTATGCCCTCGCTGATGCAGGAATTAAACGGCAGCATCAATACCTTGGACGGCCAATCCAAAAGCCGTCTCGAGATGAAGGTCTATAATCTGGATCAACCGGAGGAATTAGAAGAATTTTTACATCCCGACATCCAAAAAATCAAGGTTCCCCGAAGCGAGGAACTGATCGATTACGATCCGCAAAAACGAACGGGAATACTTATGAACAAATTGGGCACGAGCAAGGCCATAGCCTTGGGAGCCTATGCTTTTGCCCTGCACGAATTGGATAAATAATTGCTGTGGTTTTCGGACCGGTTCAAGAGAATTGTTTCTTTAGTTCCTGCATTAATTCGTCCCGGCATAAATTCAAATCCTGAACTGCTCCGCCCAATTCCGCTTGTAGGGAGGTAACGCCCTTATCTACAAAACCGCAGGGATTGATAAACCGGAAATAATTCAGGTCGGTATTGATGTTCAAGGCCAACCCGTGCATGGTGATGTAACGGCTGCATCTGACTCCGATGGCGCATATTTTACGAGCCGGGTTTTGCAGCCAGACTCCGGTTGCACCATCCAGGCGACCGGCCTGTATGTCTCTGTTTTTTAGGAAAGAAATCACAGCTTCTTCCAGGCAATTAATATAGGCTTTGAGTCCTAAACCGAAATGCTCCAGATCCAGGATAGGGTAAATCACTATTTGTCCCGGGCCGTGGTAAGTGATATCACCTCCCCTGTCGGTCTTAAAAAACTCCACGCCCTTTTGTTCCAGCTCGTTGTTCCCCAGCAGCAGATTGTTGATCATACCGTTTTTACCCAGAGTATAGACCGGATTGTGTTCACAACTGATAAGCAAATCGGGCAACAGATTTTCGCCCTGCTGTTTAGCTTCAATTCTTGCCTGAAACAATGCGGTTTGCTTTTGCCAAGCTTCCGAATAGGGAATTCTACCCCAATGGACGATATCTATCATAAACAGTAATCTTCTTGATTATTGACTGCATTGTCGTATTTTTGCAGGCTGTATTTTGAAGAACGCATCCTGCAGAACGTATCCTGCGGACCATAAAAAAGTCAAAAGTACCGTTTTTTCACAAAAAACCAAGAACAAAAGGCCGCCAAATGGAGCTGATAAAGAAATATTTCCCTGAACTGAACAATGTTCAACTGTCCCAATTCGAAAACTTATACGAACTCTATTCCGGCTGGAATCAAAAAATCAACCTGATCTCGCGCAAAGACCTGGACAGGCTCTACGAAAGGCATGTGTTGCATTCCCTTGGAATTGCCCGCTTCATTCGCTTCAAACCAAGTAGCCGCATACTCGATGTGGGTTGCGGCGGAGGTTTTCCGGGTATTCCCCTGGCCATACTCTTTCCCGAAGTGGAATTTGTATTGCTCGACAGCATAGCCAAAAAAATACGGGCAGCCGAAGACATTGCACAACAAAGCGGTTTAAGCAATGTGCAATTCAGAATAGAACGGGCCGAAAACGAAAAGGGACTCTACGATTTTGTGGTTAGCCGGGCCGCAATGTCGATGCCTGATTTGTACAAGATTTGCCGTAAAAACCTTGCCCGAACATCGCGTAATGCGTTGCCTAACGGAATACTGGCTTTAAAAGGCGGCGACCTGAGCGCAGAATTGTCGGGTTTTGGCTCCAAAGCCGTGGTAACGGAACTATCGCAATACTTCGAAGAAGAATTCTTTGCTACAAAGAAAGTGGTTTATCTGAGCTTTTGAGTAAACGATATTCCAGAATTTCCTTGAGTAATTCTTTTTGTGCCCTCATTTCCAACATTTTGTTCTTATAATCTTCCACAGTGCCGGAGTCATTGATGTATCGCGGCACCTGAATATTCTCGTCGAAAAAATCGGGCAGATACACTTTGAACAATTGTGCAAATTGGGTTAATCTGGTGACGGAAAAATCCGTCTTCCCGTTTTCCATTTTGGAATAAGCGGTAGCTGAAATACCGACATCATCGGCCACGTTTTGTTGCGTGAGTTGAGAACGCATACGTACTTGTCTCAACTTTTGCCCTATGGCATAACTTAATTCTGTGTTTGTAATCTTTCTGGACATATCAATAATGGTTAATGTATTCGGAATGCAAATATAATATATTGTTTACATACGCAAAACATTTTATGATTATTATTTTTTTCTCTGTATTTCCATTTTCTTCGTTTCCGTTTTTTGTATTTCCTTTTTTCATCCCTTTTTTTATTTCTGTTTCTTCGCCCTGCTTCTGGGAGTTCCAGTCTTCTTCACTCTACTCACAGGTTTTACCTTCGAACCGATGAATGATAAACAAGCCAAAAAAGAAGTTTTGAGAATTATTTGATACCTTTGCCCTTTCATTTTCGGCCATTATGCATATTCAACCGTTTTGCTTCAATCCCATACAGGTGAACAGCTATTTGCTTTGGGACGACGATCTCAATGCCTTAATCATCGATCCCGGCTGTTATTCGAACAGGGAAAAAAATACCCTACAGGAATTCATCCAAAACAACAAGTTGATTTTGAGAGCAATATTGAACACTCACCTTCATTTCGACCATATTCTGGGCAATGCCTTTGTCGAAAATACCTATGCCGTGGGCAGCCAGGCACACAAAGACGATTTATTCCTCTTGAATCAACTGCCGCTGCATGCTCAACTCTTTGGCGTTACGGCCCGGGAAATTTGCCGGCAACCGGTCGCTTTGCTCAAAGACGGTGACTTGGTACATTGCGGTAATTTCACTCTCAAGGCCATTCACTCACCCGGCCATTCGCCGGGCAGCCTGGTTTTTTATTGTGAAAACGAAAAATGCCTCTTCTCGGGCGACGTCTTATTCAGAGAAAGTATAGGACGCAGCGATCTGCAGGGAGGAAACGGTAACATACTGTTTTCGAGTCTTAAAAAACTGATGGAACTGCCTCACGACACAGTCGTTTACCCGGGACACGGACCCCAAACCACTATAGAATACGAAAAGCTGCACAATCCCTTCCTTTGATCTGTGCCGGGTTGAAAAACCAAACCCCGAAAAATCCCCGATCGGCAGTATTAATTCAAATAAGGCAAAGAGAACAGCATTTCGTAAACCATGCCTTTGGCGGGATTGTAAGAGCAGCGTAAGCCGAGGTTAAGTTCTACGTTGATGCGCAGCAGATGTACATTCAACAAAGTTTCCAGGCCTGATGAATAGAGGCTTTCGCTCTCTATACCGGTCGTAGTTTCAGGCAGGGTTTTTAACAGATCCACAAAAGGATAAAACTCCATACGCTTCAAATAAAGAAAACCGGGCAGCGAAAGATCGGGGAAAACAGGCAAAGCATAATCCAAACTAAAAGCCATCATCTTAGGGGTCGGATTAATGTAGTCGACACCACGAAGTTTAACGGCATTACCCAAATAGAAACTTATGTTTTTGGTATGGTGCAGCTGATAAGCTGCCGTCAATTTCAGACCCTGATTTTTGAATAAGCCAGGCAAATAAGCATAACATTTGGCATAGTACAGATCGGTAAAATAACCACGGTTAATAGGAGTTGCAGCCAACTGCAAATTCAGACCGGCTCCCAGGCGGGGAAACAAATCACGCGGAGCCATCGACTTTACACTATAAAGTTGCAGCCCTGCCTGTACGACATTGAAATAATGACTCTGATACCTGGAACCGATAAAATACCGGTTATTTAAAAATTGCCAATTCACGGAAGGCACAACACCCCTGTGCCAGCCATATCTGTCGAAATTCAAAGGCACATAGGCAGAAAATTTGGTGTCTAAAGCCACAGCGGAGAGTGTGTCTCTGCTCAGGGTCCGTCTTCCTTCTGCGTCCGGATAACTCAATCCTTGTCTGATAACCTGGCGATCGTTGATATGGGCTTCGACGCTCAACACGGGATACCAGCCGGAATAGGCGTATTTAAGATGGCCTGAATGAAATCCGCGGCGATAGGCATAGCCGGCCTGCAGCACCGAGGTACTGAGATCGTTCTGCGACATAAACATCAACCCGGGACTCAGGCTCCGGTGCAGGCTTTCAAAACTTAATGCGGACAGTTCGTCCAAGTCGTAATAAAAGGGCGCCCAGGAATGTATCCGGAACAAATTTCGCTCCTTGGAATAGCTGCTGATCCGATAACTAAAGTCTTGGGGAAAAACCATGGTATCGGCCACCAAACCGCTCTCTGCCGTAAAAAGGGCGGCCAGATTCATTGGGTTCTCCGGTAATCCGGCTACGTTAGAGCCATCGGGCAAGACCGCATCAACACGCCTCCCGGGTAACACAGCCTTAAAATCTTGTTCCTCGATATTCAACTCTCGTGCCGCCAGTACCGCAAGCCGGTACCCTTTTGTGTCGTAAGAAATATAATACAGGCTGTCCTCCTTCTTATTCCAGAGATAATCAAAAGCTCCGAAACGGGTATTGGTCAAACGATACGTTTTCCCTGTGGACAGATTATAACGGAAAATATTGTCGGTGCCTCCGGCATCGCTCTTAAAACTGAGTGTCTCTTTGGAATATTTTAAACCGGACAATTTGCGATGTTGCGGAGGCATCAACTCTTTCCAATTTCCGGTCGGAGTATCGAGCGTGTAAATACCGGCCCCGTTGTTACGGATCAAAACGGCAAAAATGCGCTTTCCCGAGCTGTCCCAGGTCATTTCGTACAATTGGGCCCCGAAAGGAACCGAAAAAACTTGCTTGATTTCTCCGTTAGAAGCATTCAATATATGCAATTCGGAGCCTCCGCCGATCAGATAAGATGCAACAGCGACCCGACCTCCGTCTTCACACAGCGCAGGAAAATAATAGCGACTCTTTTTACTGAGCCTCTGAATTTTCTTCTTTTCCAAATCGTAACTCAACAAAATGGAATAGCTTTCGTGTGTCCAACGCGGACTATTGATTTGCTCCGTCCAATAAACCTTGTTCCCACAGGCTTCCAAAGAAGAATTGAGTTCCCCCATAGTGCGCAGACGCTGCTCTTTGTTGTTCTCGTCTATCCGAACTAAACTCAAAGGTTCGGACAGGCTTTTTTTTAGGACCAACAGGCCTTGAGGGCTAAAACAAGGAGAACTGTATGAGACGTATTGATTTGTGACCGGACCGATCAGATGCAAGCTGTCGAAAGGAGCCTTTTCTGCCGCCTCGTTCAGCCACATCTGCCGGTAAAAGGCAACAGCCGGTTTAAACAAGCGATAAAAATTAGCACCGAAATGTTGTTTGTAGGTTTTATTGTAATGGAAGGGATTACGGGTAATATCCCTAAATACCGCAGCTGTCGTAGAAGAGGCCGTTTCAGGGAAAATCATTTCAGATGAAGCAGTTCCACCGGCAAAAGAAGCAGTTACAACTGTATCGGCAGCAAAAGAAGAAGAATTCAAAAAAGCGCCGGCCGAAAGTTTTAGGTAACCCAGCGCGTACTCGTTGGGAATAAAATGTTTTTGCGAGCCGAAATGCCATTTGTCCAAAGAAAAATGCACCGAATCCATAAAATAAGCCTTGTAGGGCATCAGAAACTCTGCCTGACGGCCCCTTCCGGCAGCAGATAAGGCTGTTTCGGCCATAACGGCATCGCCTTCGAGCAAACCCACAGAAAACATATCGAACAAACCGGCAGCTAATCCTTGCGACTGTTCTCCCATTAACCAATACAACTTAGAGAACAGGCCCTTACCCGCCCATTGCATTTGACCCACATGCCTGGATTCGTGCAAAGCCAGGCTGATTTCCCAGTTCTGAGGCTCGCCGTCGGCCGAAGGCAGGCAAAACAATTCCATTCTTTTGGGCGCCCACACCACAAAACCATTGCTGCGAGTAGTGTAAGGATGCAGTATGACGGGAAGTTTTTTAGGAGCATCCACACGCAAGCCCTCTATGCTATGTATGCCCGCCGTCTGCAACAACCAGGCATATCGTAAAGCCAGCGAATCGATACCGACGGGATAAATCAGCTTGAAATTTTCAGTTTCGAGCTGTTGCCATTTAAGACGGGCCGGGTCCGTGCCTCCCGAATAAAATTGAGCAACTGCTTTTACCACCAGGCAAAAACACAACAATATCAGGCCCGGTACTTTTTTCATCATCAATTGCCCTCGGGTTTCTGAAGTTCCACATAGGGAGACGGCCACCAGTTAAAACTGCCGGGGTCGTCCGGAAAAGCCGGATCGTAAACCACCTCTTCCCTTAAAAATTGAACCAGCGGCAAACCCAGTTGCTTCATTCCCATTACTACGCATTTGGCAATCTGGTAGGCGCCGTAGGGATTGAAATGGGTATTGTCGGCCAGGTCCTGATTTTGTCCGGGAAAGCTGCCTGCCGGATAATGGACAAAGGCCTTTTTGGAACCTTCCGTCCCCAGCGCTTCGTACAAAACCCTGGTCATTTGATGTAAATCAATCAGGGGCACCTGTTTTTCGCGGGCCAAATCGCGCATAGCCTGAGGATAATCCTCGTGAGTGTCGACTATCCGGCCGTCATCTCCAAAACTGCGGCGCTGCGTGGGTGTAATCAATACCGGTATGGCCTTTTTTTCGCGAGCCTGATCGATAAACCCGGTCAAGCTTTTCCAATACGAAAGATAAGCCCCTTTGCCCTCTCCTTTTTGTTTTTGATCGTTGTGTCCGAATTCCACCAATACATAATCGCCGGGCTTGATTTGCGTCATGATCTTTTTCAATCTGCCGGCGCTGATAAAACTATTGGCCGATTCACCCGACTCGGCGTAATTGGCAAAACACAGTCTGTCGTCAAAAAAAACCGTGATCATTTGTCCCCAACTGGCCCAGGGTTCGTTATCCTGATCAACCACGGTGGAATTACCGCAGAGATACACCACCGGCACTTCATTTGCCTCTTCTATAGACAATTGGCTGAGCTGAGCTTGGCGTCCGCTTATTTCGAGATTGAGAAAATCGTCCCAATTGAGTTTGCCGATTTCCCTGGGCTTTAACCTGACCTTTTCCTGAGGCGAAATAAGCGGGCTCCGCCTGTGTACGGTAAACGAGAACTCTTTGAACTCCCCCTTTTCCGTAACAATCTCCGTGGCATACAAACGACGCGATTCCGCCCGGACAACCGTATGACCGGACGATTCTTCTGAACCCAATATCAAATGAACACGATACACTCCTTCGGGCAAAGGAATAGTCAGATTATACACACCCGTATCGTCTTTCTGCAAATCAACGGCCACGTCCAGCTCTTGGGCCTCCGTTGCAAAACTAATTGCCGTAAAAAAACACAGAAAAGCAAGGCTCTTTTTAACGGCAGCCTCAAACCTATAACTTACAGGAACTTTATAACTCACATCTTCCCTAAAAAAATGAATACAAGAGCTGAGTAAACAGCAGATATCAGAATTAGGCTGAAACAAGCATTAATGCTTGCCCTTGGTGTCTTTGAGGATCACGTCGTGTACACCCCCTTCTATGATACTGGTAGATGAGACCAGCGTAATCTTGGCCTCCTTTTTTAGTTCAGGTATGGAAAAAGCACCGCAACTGCACATGGTCGATTTGACTTTGCCCAGGGTAATATCCAAATTATCCTTGAGCTTGCCGGCATAAGGCACATAACCGTCCACTCCTTCTTCAAATTTGAGTGCAGGATTGCCGCCCATATCGTAACGCTGCCAGTTGCGGGCACGATTGGAGCCTTCGCCCCAATATTCCTTTACGTAATTGCCCCCTATAAGCATTTTTTTGGTGGGGCTTTCGTCGAAACGGGCGAAATAGCGACCCATCATAATGAAATCGGCTCCCATGGCCAAAGCCAAAACCATGTGGTAATCCTGAACTATACCGCCGTCGGAACAAATGGGAACATAAATACCTTCCTTTCGGTAGAGTTCGTCCCTGGCTTCAGCCACATCCATCAAAGCAGTAGCCTGTCCCCGGCCGATGCCTTTTTGTTCACGGGTAATACAGATGGAGCCTCCTCCTATACCCACTTTGACAAAATCGGCTCCGGCCTGAGCCAAAAAATTGAATCCATCCCGGTCTACTACGTTGCCGGCTCCGATCTTGACGCTGTCGCCGTATTTACTGCGTACAAAAGCAATGGTTTCTTTTTGCCATTCCGAAAAGCCGTCCGACGAATCTATGCATAACACATCCACCCCTGCCTCCACCAATTTGGGTATGCGTTCCATGTAATCCCGGGTGTTGACTCCTGCCCCTACCAGTAAACGTTTATGACTGTCCAAAAGTTCGTTGGGATTCTTTTTGTGATTGTCGTAATCCTTGCGGAAGACAAAATACCTCAGACATTGGTTCTTGTCGATAATGGGCAGCGTATTGATTTTGTTTTCCCAGATGATGTCGTTGGCTTCGTCCAGGCTGATACCGTGTTGGCCGGTGACTAACTTGGAAAAAGGAGTCATAAAGTCGCTGATTATTTTTGACGGATCGTCCTTACCCGGGCGATAATCCCTGCTGGTAACAATGCCCAGCAATTTTCCGTTGGAACTGCCATCGTGGGTAATGCCTATCGTCGAAAAACCTGTTTTGGCCTTCAAATCGATTACATCCTGCAAACGCTGATCAGGCCTTAGGTTGGCATCACTGACCACAAAACCGGCTTTGTGTTTTTTTACTTTGCGCACCATCTCGGCCTGTTCTTCAATGGGTTGCGAGCCGAAAATAAAGGATAAACCTCCGTTTTTGGCCAGGGCAATCGCCATATTGGAATCCGAAACAGCTTGCATGATAGCCGACACAAAAGGTATATTCAATTGTATTTCAGAGCTTTGCCCTTTAGAATAACGAACTAACGGAGTTCTCAAATCAATTTTTTCGGGAACACAGTCTTTGGTCGTTAGTCCGGGTATCAGCAAATATTCGTTGAATGTTCGGGAGATTTCTTCTTTAAGCAATGCCATAATACTCAAGATTAAAATTGGGCAAATTTACGGCTTTTTGCTCAAAAACCATCATGATTCAAAAGAATTAAAGTTTTGTGTATTTAAGGCTCACCTCCGGGCTCAAAAGCAATCAGTTTTTTTGATATGGCGTACATAGTCAGGGCCGGCAAGCTGTGTAAACCTGTTTTTTCGACGATGTTTTTGCGATGCGTCATTACGGTGTGTATACTAATATTCATCATTTCGGCTATTTCTTTGTTTGCCAAGCCTTTGGTCAAGGCTATCAGCACCTCTGTTTCACGTTCGCTCAACAGCTTTTTTTTGCCCGGTTTTTCATTGCATTTACAACTGTCACACGCCCTTTCAAAACAATTCAGCATTACTTTGGGATCTTCCGTTATACTGAATTTGTTATCGAAAAGACTCAGCAATTCGTCGTCGTAAAAAGAGTACACCAAAGCTATCCAATACACTTGGGGCATTTTTTTCTTTAAACGGACAAAGGCTTTCTGTTTATTTTGCAGCATACAAGGATTAGCTACCACGATATCAAAAGGAGTCAGCTTGTACATGACCGCCAGTTCCTCCAGGTCTGCAAAACGAAAAAAATAATAATGATGATGAGTTTTTAGCAAAATCGTCGACAAGCCTTCGTACAAAACAGTGGAAGGTTCCAGAATAGCAATATTGACACGACATTTATCCATTCCTGTCTTTGAATTCCAGATGCTCCAACAAAGGGAGCAGCACCAATTCCTCTACCTGAGAATGTATGTATAGGTCGTTTTCGAGCTCCATCAATGCATAAAGTATTTTGCGCTTCAGAATAAAATCTCCGTCAAGCGACAAATGTTTCAGCATTAAATTTTTTAAGTCCGCAAGTTTTGTTTCAATATCGGTATGATGATCCCGGTATTCTGCCGAAGAGAAAGCATTGATTTCCCCCTTCGCTTTGCCCTCTAATAAATAACTGCAATAAGGAAATACCACCTCTTCTTCGTAACGTAAATGCTCTTGTACTTCCTCGAAATAGTCCCCGAAGAAAATTTCCAATTGCTGAATATCTTCCGGACACTGACGTTCATAGAGCTGTGCAATATAATCCCGGATTTGCGGATATTTTTCGAATGTATAAAAACGATGACTGTTTTTGATGTATTTAATTATGTCGGTCAATCGGTGTTGCTCCGGATTTATATCCTTACGTTGAGGGAAAAAACCATTGTACAAGTTACAGAGCAACAAAAATACCGGCGTATTTACCTCGTATTGCTCACACAACTGAGCAACATCGGTATCGTTCAATGCCGTTTCCATCCCAAAGCGTTCCAGGAGCAACAAGAGAGAAGGATTCTCGATGACCAGGTCGGCCATACACATATCCGGCTTGATATATGTCCTGTGAGTCTGATACATAATTACATCTCAAGCAAAAATACATCTTATTTTATCAAAGTACAATCAATGACGTATATCTATGCTCAATCCTGCATAAAATACAACGCCGCAAATTGGAGCATACAAATAAGCTGCGTCGTCCAAATGCCTTTCGTCTTGTATGTAATCAAGAATATTGTCAACTCCGGCATAGAGTTTGTACTGACCAAAACGGCGTGATACTTTGGCGTTGAGCAGAACAAAAGGCTCCGTTTTTTTAATCTTGCTTTGATCACCCAATAAAGGATCGATGTCGGTATTGTAATAATCAATGTACATAGATCCCTGATAATTGCTGTTCAACACTAAGGCCCAATTAGCGGGAGCGTATTCGAGCATAAAGTTGCCGGCAGTAGATGGAAAACGCGAAATATAGCGGCTTTCCTTTTCGTAGGCAGTTCCTTTCCAATCCTCACGCTCCTGTTTGTACTCTCCACGGTTCAGGCTGAAATCCATACTCAAATGCAATTGGCTCACCGGGCTGTAGACCGCCGTCAGTTCCAGGCCCTGTACAAAGGCGTCGTCTATGTTTTTCCACTGATAATCATAACCCAGAGCAGCCACTTGTGCATCAGCGTCGCTGAAGCCTATTTTGTTTTTCAGGTCAGTCCTGAATAAATTGGCACTCAAACGAATTTTTCGGCCATAATAATCTGCCGATAAATTATAACTGACCGATGTCTCGGGTTCCAGACCCGAAGATTTCCAAACCCTGGGAGAACCGCTGCAAAGATGTAAATCTTCAGAAAAACCGTATGGAGCTCTAAAACCTTTTCCAACATTGGCTCTGAGCGTAATCCGGTCGCTCAATTTATAGCGAATAGCTAGGCGGGGATTGAGAGTCGTGGCTTCGAACGAGGTTTCGGGAAATAAAGAAAGATCCGATACCTGGCGATCGGCCTTATAGCTCTCACCTGAACGATGATGATCCAGACGCAGGCCCGGCACCAGCATCCAACGACCGATGGCCCATTCATCCTGAGCGAACAGGCCGACTTCACGGGCCGATTTGGTGGCCATGGAACGGTAAGAATCACCGTAATAAGAACTGGATTCATCAACCACCACATACATGCCCGATTCGTCGATATGATCGTAAAAGAATTGAGCTCCAAACACAAGGCGATGCGTATTAAGGGCTGAGCTGAAAGAAAGAGTCGATGTAAAAGTTTGTTCATCGGCTAAATAAGGCCTCATAATTCTCAAATCGGGCACTGAATCACCGTGAGTATCCAGGTAATCGTTGAGATATGAATCGTTGGTCGCATTGCGTTGATGATTAACGTAAGCCGTATTGAAATTCATCTCCGAACGCAGACCCAGCTTTTTCTGATAACTCAAAGAAGCCTCGTAACGTTTGGTGACGATATTTTCGGTACCGTCGGTAAAAGGATTGGTATAATAATCGTCTGTCAAAAGGCCGCCCTGACGTTGTTCAAAAACCGATCGTCCTCTGAGCACCAGTTGATCACTGCCTCCAAAGGCATCGTTGACAAACAAGCTGAAACCAAGATTAGTCAGCTCAGAATCAACATGGTCGGAAACTCCGTCGGGTTTGCGAACTTCTTCGCGAGTGCTGCCCTCTCCGGTTTCATCGATGGCCTGTTCGGAATAACGTTGAGCAAAAATGGTCAATCCCACATTTCCTTTTTCATTGCGCAGAGACGAGGACAAGTCGTAACGTTGAGTACCGTGGCTGCCTATCTGTGTTTCTATCTTTGTTTGAGGTTGATACGATGGCTCTCTCGATATGATATTGATGGCTCCGGCCACTGCCCCGCTGCCATACAAGGCCGAACCGGCACCTTTGATGACTTCAATCTTATCCACATCCACCGTACTGAATTGCTGCAAACCGTAAACTCCGGCCAAACCGGAATACAAAGGCTGGCCATCGATCAATACCTGGGTATGCTCGGCCCCCAAGCCCTGCATGCGTATCATTGTAAAATTGCAGGCCTGGCACTGATTTTCGACCCGGATACCGGGAATCCCTTCCAGGGCCCGATATAAATTGGCTGCGTTTTTATTCTCTATGGTTTTTGCCGTTATAACTTCTGTTCTTACAGGAACGTCTTTGATGTAATGCCGGCTCCTGGTGCCGGTAATTACCACCTGTTCCAGATTCATGGCGTCTTCTTCGAGTTCAAAATATAAAGTAACAGCCTTACCTCTTTCCATAAATACTTCGCGCTCCTGAGTAATAAACCCCAGACCCCTGGCTACTATTATTTGTTTTCCCAGAGGTAAATTGGCAATCTTAAAATGTCCGGAAGCATCGGTAAGGGTACCAAGGTTAGTGCCTTTGACCTGAATCTGTATAAAGGAGAGATGTTGTTTCCCATCGAGGGTTTTCACATCACCGAAAAGCATGGCATCTGTCTTCTCCTGCGCACCGAGCAGAGAAATCGTTAACAAAGCAATTAAGCATAAAATCGTCTTTTTCATTTCAGTTCAATTTCCTATTAAAAACGAACGCAAATTTAACGGACACACAATGGGCTCGCAATCGCTAAAACAGGGTAATTTAAGCAAAATATATACCGTATTTTAGGGATTAATGCCGTAATAAGAGGCTAAAATCGGCATAAACCAATCCGAAGGAAGGATGCGTTTGAGCAACACGGCCAATTTTTGGTCCGGGGCCGCTACAACGTAGCGATGGCGAGGGTGTTTGGCTGCTATAATTTTTAGAAGTTTACGGGCCATCACGGCAGGCTGACCTCCGGCGGTTTCGTCGGATTCAAAACGGGCTTTGGAAATCTCGAACTGTCTGGCGTAAGGACCCTTTTGATCACAAACGTTAATACGGTTGGCGGTATTACTGGTATGGAAGTCGCCCGGATTGACAAGCACAACCTTAATGCCGAAAGCCC
>Ga0116148_1000246_pt1 | contig 70019 bp, 52 predicted proteins | sample AD_UKC055_MetaG_FD_89786 | JGI IMG/M metagenome (GOLD analysis project Ga0116148, IMG submission 89786) | Active sludge microbial communities of municipal wastewater-treating anaerobic digesters from USA - AD_UKC055_MetaG | ecosystem: Engineered > Bioreactor > Anaerobic > Digestate | place: USA...
ATATTTGTTGAAACATAGTCGTATTCCCCGACCTGGGAATTCCATACCCTGCTGTAAGCTGTGCTGTAATCGGGCGTAGTCCCGGTGAGTGTCAGAGCCGGCCGGTATTGAGCCACATAAGTTCTGTACTGCCAGTAGCTGGAACGGAATCTGTGTTTGGCCATCAGTGCATTGGGCGACTGGTCTTCAGCAAGTTTAATGACTTCTTCGAGAGTCAGTTTTCTTATCTGCTGTGCTGCAACCTGCTGCATTGTCAGCAGGAAAATTCCTGTAATTACAGGGATTAGTATTCTCTTCATTGTAAATATTTTATTCATACCTTAATGATTCTATCGGATCTCTTTCCGAAGCACGTTTTGCCGGGGAATATCCGAAGATCACCCCTACTGCAGCAGATACGCCAAAGGCAATGAAGACGGAGAAGAACGACACTATTGTCATTATTCCGGCAATCTGCTCAATCAGTTTTGCCATTATAACACCAAGGAATATTCCGATGAAACCGCCCGATACACTAATAAGGACTGCTTCGGAAAGGAACTGAACAACAATATCCATTTTTTTGGCGCCGATAGCCATTCTTGTCCCGATTTCTTTTATCCTTTCCATTACTGAAGCAAACATTATATTCATGATGCCTATGCCGCCCACAACAAGAGATATACTGGCAATAGCTCCAAGAACGATGTTGAATATATCCTTTGTTCTCTGCTGCTGTTTTAAAAGAAGTTCGGGAACAGTTATTTCAAAATCCTTTACATTGGAATGACGTCTTGTAAGCATACGGCTGAGTATCTCTGTCGAAGGGTTGATCTGTTCTGTTTCGTTAACCTGTACCACAATCCTGTCGAGCTGGTTGTAATTTGTTTCCACATCAGAATTTGCGTCAGAACTGCTTACAATGATCCTTCCCATTCCGCCACCTGGTCCTCCCATTATCATTACATTTGATGAAGCTTCCGATACCACCTTGGTGTTAACAAGTGCCCTGTTCTGGTATCTCAGAAGCATAGTCTGAACCGGGATATAGATATTGTCATTATATACATTTACTCCTTTTTCTTCGAAACCAGTCAGACTGACGGTGGTTTTCTGAAGTACTCCGATCACCTTCAGCCATATCCCGTTGAATTTTATATACTGACCGATCGGATCAACCTTGCTGAAGAATTTGGCTCTGATATTAGCTCCTATAATACAAACCTGAATTCCATTCTCTTCCTGGTAGGAATTGAAGAAAGCGCCTGATACAAGAGGAAGGTTATACAGGTGGAAATAGTCATTGGAAACACCAACCAGTTTGGCGGTGTATTTCACACCGTTCATCATGGCAGTTGAGTTGAATGATATTTCGGGGCTTATCCGCTTAACAGAAGGGAGTGTTTCTCGTATTGCGTCAACATCAAGCATGCTCAGTCCTCTCGAGAATTTCTTCGTCTGCTTTTCTCCCTCTTCACCTGATGAAGTCTGATCCTGAACGATTGGGTTAATCAGGATGTTGTTAACCCCGACCATTTTCATCTGCTCCATGATCTCCTGTTTGGCTCCCTTTCCTATTGCCAGCATGGCGATAACAGCAGCAACGCCGAAAATGATCCCGAGAGCCGTGAGCATCGATTTCAGCTTATTTGAAATGATGGATTCGACAGCGATCTCAATATCATGAAAATATCTGAAAATAAATTTAAACATCTGTGGCTTTATTAAGAGTTACCTGTTGACTGTTGGTTCCTGACCGGGTTGTCTGGCCTGACTGCCTTCCTGATTGGGGGGTCGTTGTGTCTGTTGTCCCTGAATAACTGTGCGTTGCCTTAATGAATCTCCTCTTGGTCCGCCCTGTGGCATGTTACTGCGCATTTCCCTGAATCTTCGCATTGCAGCCGTATCCATCTGTCCGCCGTTCCTCATGTTCCGGAATTGCTGTCTCATCTCCGGAGTCATTTCCATCATATCCCCTCTTCCGCCGAATCCTCCACCTCGACGTGACTGTTCATTTGCCCTGCGCTCTTCTTCTTTTTTGGCTTTTTCCTTCTCTTTAATTATCGATATCAGGTTCTCACCAAGAAGTTTTGTAAATTCTTCCGGCTTCTCCGGAGTATTGAGATAGAGTTCTACACCCGGATCGATTCCCTGTTCAACAATCACATTATTTTCATTTGATTCTCCCAGCACAACGATCTGCTTGTTGCCGTTCTTCAGATAAACAAAGGGGATACTGTCAGCACCGGTCTGGACACTTTCAAGCGGAATATAAGTCACATCGTCGATGGTTTTGGTGACTATCTTATTACCTGTTGTCATTGACGGACGCAGAATAGGGTCTGAACCGTTTATCTTGATAATCACTTCAAAAACCTTGGCATCCGCATTTGGAAGTTGCTCTCCGATATTGGCAACACTTGTTACTGTTCCCTGGTATCTCTTTTCAGGAAATGCATCTACAAGTATGTCTACCTGCTGACCTGTCTTTACTTTGCTTACATCAATTTCATTCACATAGGTTTTGGAAATCATTGTTGACATATCGGGAAGAGTTGCAACCACATTATCCCACGGGCTTATGGATGAACCGACCTTCCTTTTGGCGCCTGTCCTGTCGCGTTTATAGATAACCATACCTTCCGACGGAGCATAAATTATAAACTGTGAAAGCACTTTCTGAAGATCTGCAACTCTCTGCCTCTGCTCTGCAAGTCTGTTCTTGATGGTCCTCATATCTGACCGTGCCTGTTCAACCTTAAGCTCATAACCTCTTATCGACTGTTCAAGTGAACGCTGAGCCTTGTCGAGAGCGATTTCGGCCTGCCGGATGGTTGTCGGCGGCTCATATTTCGATTCCTGCAAAGTTATTCCGGCTTCTTCAACATTAAACTTCAGGTTCTTGATCTGATCCCTCAGATTGCTCAGGGTAACTGCTGTATCCAGCATCTTCACCTCAAGGTTTGTCTCATAAGTGACCAGATTTTCAAGCTCATCCTTAAGACTATTATCGAATGATGTCCTGTCAAGCGTGGCAATATAGTCACCCGCTTTAACCTCGGTACCTTCAGTAACAAGGTCGGTGATCTTTATTTCCATCGCCCTGATATTCCTGCTCTGAGTAAACTCAGGTCCCCGTATGTCAGTTGAATTCTCAGCCTGCAGTTCACCAGTTGTGGTAACCACAATGTCAAACTGACCTTTTTTTGCCTCCACAAAAAGATTCTGCATATCCTTCTTAGCTCCGGCTCTGTTGATGACAATCAGAGCAATGATTGCCACAACTGCAACAACAGCTGTAATAATGGTCGCTTTCTTCATTATTATTTCATTTTAAACAGTGACAAATGTATTTAAAAGGCTGGCATTAAATGTTTTAATTAACAATCTTTAACACCTGTTATCGTTCAGTTGCCTGAAGACATCATTAAAGACATCCATTCAGGTATTTTTATTCCTTACCTCACAGGAATTATTTTTTTTTAACAATTGTTATGACTTTTTCAGCCAGTGCCTCAGCTTCCTGCTGTGATTTCTTTTCAGCATAAATCCTCATTATTGGTTCGGTATTTGATTTCCTGATCTGGAACCAGCCGTCGGGAAGGTCAACCCTCAATCCGTCCCTTTCATCGATCATCATATCGCGGAATTCATACCTGACCGACCCGAGTATCTTGTCGAAATCTGTTCCCGGTTCAAGCACAAGCTTCTTTTTTGCAATAACATATGCCGGGTATATACTTCGAAGCGAAGAACACTTCATCCTGCTTTTTGCAAGATGTGTAAGAAAAAGTCCTGTACCTGCCAGGGCATCCCTGCCATAATGAAGTGCGGGGTAAATTACTCCCCCGTTACCTTCTCCTCCGATAACCGCGTTCCTTGCTTTCATTTCCTCAACAACATTAACTTCTCCTACAGCTGCTGCAAAATAGCTGCATCCGTATTTTTCGGTAATATCCTTAAGTGCCCTTGTTGATGACATGTTTGATACTGTGTTTCCCGGGGTGTTCTGAAGAATATAATCAGAAACCGAGACAAGGGTATATTCCTCACCGAACATCGATCCGTCCTCGCATATGACGGCCAGCCTGTCAACATCGGGATCCACAACTATTCCAAGATCCGCCTTCTCCCTCACGACAAGCTCAGATATATCTTTAAGATTTTCCGGCAGCGGCTCAGGATTATGTGCAAACTTCCCGTCGGGATTAGTATTTAATTCTATGACTGATTTTACTCCAAGTGCTTTCAGCAGTTGGGGAATAATGATCCCTCCGACAGAGTTAACACAGTCAACCGCAACCTTTAATTGTGCCTTTTCAATTGCAGCCCTGTCTACCAGGGCAAGTTGCAATACCATATCGATATGTTTACTGTCCCATGAGCGATCAGTGATCAACCCGCCCTCATGTCCGGCTTCGGCAAAAATAAAATCCTCATCCCTGGCAATATCAAGGACCTCTTCCCCGTCTCTTGCCGACAGGAACTCACCTTTTTCGTTAAGCAGCTTGAGTGCATTCCATTGTGAAGGATTGTGACTTGCAGTTATAATAATCCCTCCGGCAGCTCCTGTGCCTGCAACAGCCAGTTCCACGGTCGGTGTCGTTGCCAGTCCAAGGTCGGTTACTGTAATACCCATGCTCCTCAGTGTACTTATAACCAGATCGCTTACAACCGGTCCGGAAATTCTTGCATCACGGCCTACAACCATATTACGGACATCCTTATTCCTCCTTTTTACCCAGGAACCAAAAGCCGCACTGAATTTTACAATATCAACAGGCGTGAGATTCTCTCCCGATCTGCCTCCTATTGTGCCTCTTATACCGGATATTGATTTTATCAAGGTCATAGTTCGATATTTTTAAGCCCGTAAAGGTGCAAAAAAAACATTAAATTATAAATTGTCAAATAATTGTACCTTTGCAGCCTGAAAAACGATCCATAATGGAAAACCGGAAAAAGCAACAAAGCAGGGCTCCCGAAGAAATCCGGCTCAACAGGTATATTGCCTCAAGCGGACTCTGTTCCCGGAGAGAAGCTGATGAAATCATTCTGAAGGGATATATATCTGTCAACGGTAAACAGGTAAAGGATCTTGGCACAAAAGTAAAATCAGATGATGATGTAAGGTATAAGGGCAAGAAACTATCGTCAGAAAAGAAAGTTTATATCCTTATGAACAAGCCTGCCGGGTATGTTACTACTGTTGAAGATCCGCATGCTGAACATACGGTTATCGATCTTGTAAAAAATGCCTGCACCGAAAGGATCTATCCGGTAGGACGGCTTGATAAAGATACAACAGGACTGTTACTTCTGACAAATGACGGGGATCTTACCAAAAGACTTACCCATCCGAAATATGAAAGAAAGAAGATCTATCATGTTTTTCTCGACAAACCTGTAATAAAAGCCGATCTGCTTAAGATTGCAGAAGGTATGGAACTCGAAGGAGAGGTAGTAGCCGCTGACTCGGTTGCTTATGCCGACCCGGAAGACAAAAAACAAATAGGTATTGAGATCCACTCAGGACAGAACAGGGTAATCAGAAGGATTTTTGAATCGCTTGGTTACAGGGTTAAAAAGCTGGACAGGGTATATTATGCCGGACTTACAAAGAAGAACCTGCCCAGGGGAAAATGGAGATTCCTTACACAGAAAGAACTTGTCATGCTGAAAAGAGGTATTTTTTAATGACTATGAATCACAGATCTGGTTTTGTAAATATCCTGGGAAATCCCAATACCGGCAAATCGACAATTATGAATGCCCTTGTCGGTGAAAAGCTTTCCATAATAACATCCAAGGCTCAGACAACACGGCACCGGATAATGGGGATCGTAAATGGGGAGGACTTTCAGATAGTTTACAGCGACACTCCTGGAATACTTAAACCTGCATATAAACTTCAGGAATCAATGATGAATTATGTCAACACCGCAATCTCTGATGCCGATATAATTCTTTATGTAACAGACGTAACGGAAAAACCTCTTGCAGATTTAACATATCCTGAAAAGATAAAATCCTCGGGAATACCGGTTATTGTGGCGGTCAACAAAATCGATCTGTCAAACCAGGAAGATCTCGAAAAGATCGTTGAGGCATGGCATTCCTATTTCGCCGGTTCACCGGTTATTCCTCTCTCGGCTCTCAAAAAGTTCAATCTTGACATCCTTCTTGACACTGTTTTGTCGGGACTGCCGGAAAGCCCCCCTTACTTTCCCAAAGATCAGCTTACCGACAAATATGAAAGATTCTTTGCTTCTGAAATTATAAGAGAGAAGATCCTTCAGAATTATAAGAAAGAGGTCCCTTATTCTGTCGAGACTGAGATTGAAAGCTTCAGGGAGGAGGACGGGATCCTCAAAATAAGAGCCCTTATTCATGTTGCCAGGGAGAGCCAGAAAGGTATAATAATCGGCCACAGGGGTTCAATGCTGAAAAAGACCGGTACGGAAGCAAGAAAAGATATGGAAGATTTCTTCGGAAAGAAAGTATTCCTTGAGCTTTATGTTAAAGTGACCAAAGACTGGAGAGATAAACCCGTCATTCTGAAAAGGTTCGGATACCGATAAAACACAACAGACAAATATGAGCAGGATAGTTGCCATAGTTGGCCGTCCAAATGTGGGCAAATCGACTCTCTTCAACAGGCTCACCGGATCGAGGGATGCCATTGTTGACGAGATAAGCGGCGTTACCCGTGACCGTAATTATGGGACATGCACATGGAACGGGATTGAATTCTCGGTTATTGATACCGGCGGTTATGTCGAAAATTCAGATGATATTTTTGAAGAAGAGATAAACAAACAGGTACTTCTTGCAATTGAAGAATCGGATCTGATACTCTTTATGGTAGATGTAACAACCGGGATCCACGAACTTGATAAAGCTATTGCGGGTCTGTTGCGAAAGTCGAATAAGAAAGTTATTCCTGTAGTAAATAAAGTCGATAACAGCCAGCGTCTTTTTGAAGCCAATGAATTCTACGGGATCGGTTTTAAGGAATTTTTTCCAGTAAGCTCAATAAACGGAAGCGGTACCGGAGATCTTCTCGATGAAGTTACCGGAAATCTGCCCGAACAGTCAGAGGAGTCTGTTCCCGACCTCCCAAGGGTAGCAATAGTCGGCAGACCTAATGTCGGAAAATCATCTCTTGTCAATTCCCTGCTCGGGGAAGAAAGAAATATTGTAACTCCGCTTCCCGGAACAACACGGGATTCCATTTACACACGGTTCAATAAATTCAGACACGATTTTTACCTGGTTGATACAGCCGGATTAAGGAGAAAAAGCAAAGTAAGCGAGGACATTGAATTCTATTCGGTTATGAGGGCTGTAAAGACAATAGAAAATGCTGATGTCTGCCTGCTGATGATAGATGGGACGAGAGGGCTTGAATCACAGGATCTTAATATAATGTCGCTCATCCTGAATAATAACAAAGGATTGATAGTTCTTGTAAACAAATGGGATCTTGTTGAAAAAGAAACCAATACAACAAAAAAGGTTGAACAGGAAATAAGGGAAAGGACTGCTCCCTTTACCGATTATGAGATAGTCTTTATTTCAGCAATAAATAAGCAGCGGATACATAAGGTTCTTGATCTGATAGAAAATGTCAACAATAACAGAACCAGAAAAATACCTACCGCCACTCTTAATTCGGTAATACTTGAAATAATAAAAAAGAATCCTCCGCCTTCACCAAAGGGAAAGAGCATTAAAATAAAATATATTACCCAGTTGCCAACATATTCACCTTCTTTTGCGTTCTTCTGTAACCTGCCTCAATATATAAAGGAACCGTATAAAAGGTACCTGGAGAACAGGATCCGTGAGAATTTTGAGTTTACAGGTGTGCCGATCAGGATCTTTTTAAGAAAAAAATGACCAAATTTGGTGTGATTTTTGTTCGTTAAAATATAATTATCCGGGAGTTTATGAGTGCAAGAACATATCTGATCCTAATAATCCTGTTGCTGATTCCTGCTGTTTCATGCAAGAAAATAGAACAGTTACCACCTGAGCCGAAAATAGAATTCCTGAATTTTGCGGTTTTTGACACGACTGACATTTTAGGGAACCAGTGCAAAGGAGGAAGGTTAAGCTTCCATTTCGAAGATGGCGACGGTAATCTTGGTCTTAGTACGCCCGATGGCACTGAATCTGATACAACAAATCTTTACTTCACCCTTTTCAGAAAGGTCAGGGGGATTATGACAATGGTTCCTGATAATGATATTCTGAGCCCTTCTGATTACAGGATCCCCTATATGGAAAGGACGGGCCAGAATAAGATCTTAAAAGGCACCATAGCTGTTACATTCTTATATCTTTTTTATTCTGTGGAAGATACGGATACGGTCAGATATGACTTTTACCTTAAGGACAGGGCTGATAACCTGAGTAATACTGAATCTACAAGCGAGATATATCTTTCAGTGAATGATATATATAAAAAAGCTGAATGATCAGAATCTGATCCCCATCATCAGAATATCATCCACCTGATCAGTATCTCCTTTCCAATCCTCGAAAAACTTGTTTATCCTGTTTTTCTGTTCATCCATTGAAAAAGTCTTTATCTCTTCAAGAAGTGTTTTGAGCCGGGCAACCTTCATTTTCTTCCCGTCACCACTTCCAAACTGATCAGGCAGCCCATCCGTGAACAGATACAGTGAATCTCCTTCCTTCATGAAGTATTCCTGATCGTCAAAGAATTTTTCGTTTGTTGTTTCTCCGCCTATTGATGATCTGTTACCCTTAACATACAGAGATTCTCCCTCCAGAACGATAATTACAGGGCGCATGGCAGAAGCAAACCTTATATGCCTTGTTTTGATACCGATCTCACATACAACCATATCCATACCATCGTTTGACACTCCCAGTTCAATGTTCTGGTTGAGGGTTGAAAAGAGTTGCTTGTCGAGGGTTTTAAGTATTTCCGAAGGTCTTGTTATATGTTGTCTTGAAATAATATCCTGAAGAAGGGTTGATCCTATCATTGACATGAATGCTCCGGGAACACCATGCCCGGTAGAATCGGCGCAGACAAGCATGAACTTATCATCACCGGCCCTGTCGAACCAGTAGAAATCCCCGCTAACTATATCCCTGGGTTTGAAAAGGATGAATGCATCGCTGAATGTTTCCCTCAGTTTGTTTATATCGGGAAGTATGCTGGTCTGTATACGCTTTGCATAACTTATACTGTCGGTTATCTCAATGTTTTTTATCTCTATCTCACCCTTCTGTTTGACTACTTCCCTGGTCCGGGCTTCAAGTTCTGTCTTGAGATATAATTCAATTTTCTTTTGCGCTTTCTCCCTTTGCCGGATTATAAGTATCACAATACCTGTAACAGCTGAGGCTACCAGAAGGAAAAACCACCAGGTCCTCCAGAAAGGTGTCCTTATTACAAGGTCAAACGATACGGGTTCTCCGGAAAAACCTTCCGCATTAATTGAATTCATAATGAACCTGTATTTCCCGTCACGCGGAGAGATCATAACTTCCCTGTCAGTATTCCAGTCAGTCCAGTCATCATCCCAGTTCTCCAGCATCGTCTGATAATAAACTCTTTCCGGATCCCTCAGACTGATACCGACATAATTAATTACAATTTTGTATTTCTTATTGTATGGCAAAGTAAATGAGTTCCTGAAGGGATAAACCACATCATTTATGGAGACAGAATTAATATTGCTGACCGGAGGCTGATGGGTTTTCTGTTCCTTGCCGGTATCATATACTATCAGTCCCTGTGACGTTCCGATTAGTATCCTGCCTCCTGGTGCTTCAAAAATTGCAGCAGGATTACAGATACCTCCCTTTGCAAAATCGGTTCCATATGTCTTCATGACACCTGTTGACCTGTCATACCGCGATATTCCCCTGTCGTGGCCAATCCATATCCTGTCGAGAGAATCTGCCAGAATACTGTAGCAGTAATCAGTCATCAGCATATCAGCCCTTGTATATGAGGTAAGAGAATCACCGCTGAATTCGAATATGCCATTACCGGTTGTTGCCACCCAGATGTTGCCGTCGCGGCTCTGGCAGCAGGAAGAAATTACATTCATTGTAGGCCCCCTCATTATTGCATTCCCTGAGCTGACCCCCTTTAATGGATCAATTATGTAAATACGATCCGTCTGGGTTGCAACAGAAGCGGTACCATCCGACAACAAACAAATCTGATCAATTCTGTTATGAGGCAGACCGTTATTTGTATTATACCTTCCCCTCAGAGTCCCTGTCTTACTGTCAAGAATTATAACACCGTTAAGTGTTCCCAGCCAGATAAATTCATTGCTGACATGAATATTCAGTATATAATCCTCGCTTGAATTGTCTGTCCTGTAAAACTGCCTCACAGGTCCTGAAAATCCTTTCAAAAACAATCCTCCGCCACCAGTCCCGATCCACAAACTTCCGTTTTTATCTGCATAATATGCAGTGATCTCATTATTTCCCGTACTCCTTCTCAGATCAGTAAATGATCGGGTACTGTTGTTCTCAATGTCAAAAATATAATATCCTGTAGGGGTCCCGAGAATATAGTCCTTATTCAGCTTATTAACATATATAATGTTGTTCGCTTCAGGTATATTCCCCGGAGAATAAAAGGCAAGAGCCATTGATGGCAGCATCGATAGTCCTTCTCCAAAATAACCTATCCAGTAGTTACCTTCAACATCCCTGAAGACAGTACGGATATTATTTGCCGGCAGACCGGTTTTTGAATCAATAAATCCCCAGTTAATGACTTCAGTTCCGGAGGGGGAAGTTTTCAGACGAAGGATACCCGATCCGTTCGTTGAGACCCAGCTGTAATTATCGCTGTCCTGAAATATCGACTGAACATCAAGATATGCAAGTTCTTCAGAACCGGAAAGCCGTTTCAGCTCCTTGCTGTTTCCGGAAAGATTAAGCAGGAAAAGTCCGCTTCCGTTTGTCCCCGCAAGGAAATAATCACTGTTCTGAAGCTTTTGTATCGCTGTAACATTCGAATAATTGAAACCCTGTATTGTATCATGTACAATAAGTGAATCATCCTGTATCCTCATTATTTGTATGTTCTCCTGGGTTCCTAAAAGGATATCACCAGAACCTGTAAAGGATGCGGAAAACAACATTTTATCCTGATCAACGCTGAAGCTCCGGGGATCGTTATTCCCGGACGGATTTATCCTGAACACGGCATCTGCCTGGGGCACTATCCATATCGCTCCGTCGGGAGCCTCCACAACAGAGCTTATGCTTTTATTATTGTTGATTTCCAGTGGCTTTAGTTCATTTTCTTCGGTAAAGAAAAGTGTTCCGTCACTGCAGCCAAACCATAATTTCCCTGTCCTGTCCTTCAGACATGCAGTAGGATATCTTCCGCCTGCAGAATCCGGAAATTCCACATTATGAAAGTCAAATCCGTCGAATTTCGATATCCCTTTCCTTGTACCCACCCATAAATAGCCCTTATTATCCTGGTTAACAGTATAAATAAATCCGTCAGGGATTTTACTTTCTTTACCGTAATTCCGGAACTGATAAGTCTGACTTTTAACAGGAAGTGATAAAATGAACAGGCACAGAATTGTGTCATTTAGCGCTTTCAGGTATGTTTTGAATATCATATCAGCCTTCGTTTATTATTTAGGCTTTGTGGTTTTTTTGATTGTTATTTTTGGATTATAAACCGGCACACCTCCGATTGGAGAGCTGAAGAACGGGAGTGCATCTCCTCTCTGACTTTCGAGAGTCACAACTACATTATTATTTTTTACAAGCTCGCCCTGGGCTTTATGGAACTGAAAATCGAGAGATGATCCTATTTCAGCCGGTTCAATGGGTATCCTGTCCTCCATCCAGTTATTTTCGGCTGATATCGATACCCCTATACCCTGCTTATACCTTGATACAACGAGAATATGCCCGTCGCGGTCCCAGTCAAAATTTCTCTGCCGGATATATACAACACCAGTATCGACATAAGGATATATATGAGCAACACTTTTGAAGTCGTTCCACATACGGAAAGTATATTCATAAGTGAATGCGTTACCTCCTTCAACCGGAATATTGTTTTCCGGATCGCGGCTCATAAAGAACCTGTAAAGATTTCCGTCATCGCCGCTGACGCCCTCAACAACAACCTTGAAGATATAGGCATTCCACTTCGGACTGAAATCGCCGGCTGTCGGATTGAAGGGACCGAATGTAAAATACTTGTTGTCAAATCTTGGTTCACTTCCAAAAACCCTTGATGCAAGCATTGTACCACCCTTGTAGTTCTTCACGTTATTTAATCCCCTCGATTCATTGTTCTTATCCGGATCTACTCCCTTCCCACCATAAACCCCAAAGGAAGTCCTTGAATTGAATTCGCCCTGTATTTCATCATGCTCCCCTCCTACATCAGGATCAAATATTCTTATGAAAAACTGGCCGGTATATTCCTTTGGTACTGTAAAGAAGAATACCTGGTAAAAATCATCATCCCCCCAGGAGGTCTCACCCAGTCTGCCGAAGGTGACAAGGAAAGGGATATTTTCCTCCCTGCCCGGCACAGCCTGCCCCGAGAGATCTATACCTTCACCGGCTCCTAATAATCATCCTGAAAAAAATAATATGTATTTTATCCTGTTCAACATAACCGACCTTCATTAATAATACTTTTCTTCATCATGGTGCTGGTAAGATCTCGATATTCCTGCAGACGCATGCTTCCTTTATTATACCCCCCGGTTCGGGTTCTGACGTTATAATAAGCTGCACGTTATACGTACCGGGTTTCATGAATGTTTTACTTACTTCTTTTCCGGTAGCCACAGTCTCATCCCCGAAATTCCAGTAATACCTTGCAATCTTCCATCCGGGCAGGTTGGTTTTTTCTGCACTGAACCTTATCCCGCTGCCTGCAATAACTCTGTCATCAACAGTAATATAGGGTTGTTCGACATCGGTAATCTCGAGATTATATGTCTTTTCGTTGTACATTACTTCTCCGGTTATCAGGTTAACAACGTCAAGCTGAATAAGGTAATTTCCTGGTCCGGGATAACAATAAATAACCGAGGGACCAATTCCCTTATTCCCGTCGCCATATTTCCATTCATAACGGAAAGGCATAGTATCGAACTTTACTGCATTCTCCTCTATCAGTTCATAACAGTAATTATTTTCAACAAGTGTATCACAGACGCTCTTCCGGATGATCGTTGAAGCAAAGCGGTAAATATCATCATTTGTTCTGCGGTTCGAAGAAAAGAATCCTTCCCGGAGGTCATCATCTGCCACAAATGCAAAATCATCAGATGGTGAGTTTATCGGTTCCGGAAGTTTGACAGGATCATCCCATTTCCCCTGTATGAATGATGTATAATAAACATCCAGTTTGCCGGTTCCTCCTGCCCGGTCGGAAGAGAAGTAAAGCCTCCCCGAGGGATGAATAAAAGGAAAATTCTCGGTGGCCGGACTGTTAACAGCAGTACCCGGATTTACTGGTTTACTCCACTGCCCGCCGACCTTTTCACAGAAGTAAATATCTGATCCTCCCTGTCCGCCGGGCATGTCGGAAGCAAAATAAAGATACTTTCCATCTGCACTTACGGATGGCTGAGCAATATTATAGTCATTACTGTTGTAGGGGAAAGGGACAAGGGAAACCAGTTCATTGCCCGACAGTTCAGCAGTAAATATTCCACTATGGTTCTTAAATTTCCGTTTTTTTGTGACAGCTCCTGTTTCAACCTCACTTGTAAAGAACACCGTTTTACCGTCACCTGCAAAACTCAGAGGGCCATTATTAAAAAGTTCACTTCTTTCACTCCTGAGCATAACGGGTCTGGCGTATTCTGATGTATCTTTTCTCTGAGCCATATAAATATTATATATACGGTTCCCTTCAAAAGATTTTCTGTCCCTCAGTGAACTGAACCTTCTGTCGGAGCAGAATACGATGCCATCCTTTATAATCACCGGAGATATTTCGCTGAAAACAGGATCGCTGAACGACATTTTTGTGACGCTGAAAACTGGTGGCTGCTGTGCCTGGCTTGTATCGAAACCTGTGATCAGAACTACAACGCATGCAATATGTAATATTCTCCTTAACATACCTAGAAATACTTCGGGTTGGCAGCACTTACTCTCGACCCGAATTCATACCGTAAAATAAACTCGCTGGAACCTTTAGAGTAAGAATTCATCCTTCCGACAGGATAGTCGTAAGACACTCCAAGCATAAGCTGCTGATTGATCTGCACCTGTATATGCCCCACTGCCACCTGTTCAGAGGTCCTCCATGATGCCCCTGCCCATATCAGGTCGGCAAAAATAAAATTTGCGTTTATATCAAACTGGTTAATATGATTTACTTTATTCATTGAATAATCAATCAGTACTGATGGTTTGAATTTAAATTCAGATGAAAAATTTATAAGGGCTCCGGCCGATATTATAAAATTATATTCGCTGAAGGAATGATATGCCTGGACATTCCCGTTTCCGGTATTCCTGTAAAAGAGAAAGGATGGTACTGAAAATCCGGCAAATAGCTTATCGCTGAAATAATATACACCCGCTCCTGCATTGGGAAATACATATGATTTGTCATTATCGGGGAAAACCGGATCAGGCCGTGTTATTCCGGGGATACCTGTGTAATCTGAATTTGACAGATCTGCCCCCGCCTGTAGTCCGAGTGATATCTTTCCCCTTGCCATTCTTATATGATAGGCATAAACTGCATATATGCTTTGTGACCTTGTCACGCCGTACTGCATGAACCCGGCCTTAAGACCCAGGGCCACCTTATCGTTCTTCATTGGTGAATGCAGTGAGAATGACTCGGTTCTGGGAGCATCAGGAATTCCCATCCATTGCATCCTGTATGATAAAACAGTACTGAGAGCATCGCGTGAACCGGCATAAGCCGGATTGATCATAAGTCCGTTATGAAGATACTGGCTATAGACAGGATATCCGATACTTATCCTTGCTGAATCAGGATCAGATTGCCCGGAGGAGAATTTCGGTAACAAACAAATGAAGATCAGCAATATGGTTCTTACTCTGCTCATCTTAATCCTGCCGGTTTAACCAGATTACATTGTTCATTTTCTTCTCAGAATTATAAATCCGCTCTTCGGGACAACAAGTCCGGTCTTTGATGAAGTGACTTTCAGAAGATAATAATATGTTCCTTCAGGCAGTTCAACACCCGAAGAATTCCTGCCATCCCAGTTCTTCCAGCTGTTTCCGTTACCGTTTGAAGTTGAAAAGACCTGAGTGCCTGTACCGTTAACAATTTTAAGTTCAACGACCTGGTTGGTCAGGTCAAGTCCGTTAATGATCAGTGAATCATTAATATTATCGCTATTTGGAGAAATCCCTCCGGGGATCACAAGTGATAATACATTTATATTCACAATGTCATCCAGAATGCATTTCCCGTTCGTTATTGTCCACTTATAAGTATTCAATCCGAGGCCGATGTTCCTGACAAATGTTTCATTTGAATTCTTATTATCGAAGTCCCCGGCTCCTGATACCATGCTCCACTCTCCCGTTTCATGCTGGAGTGGCAATGAACCTTTTAATCCCGTTATATAATCGAATGACATGATTGAAGTGTCGCGACCTGCATCAATTGCTTCGACCCGGTTAAAGAAAGTAATTGTGACCGAGTCTTTATCGGAGCACAACCAGTTTTTCTCCTCCCAGTAAAACTTATATGTAACAGCGGCTGAATTAAATGATGAATCAATTTTAACTTTTGTATTGTAAGCTGCAGGTACAGATTCCAGAACCTGAGGTGGAAATGACCACAGACCCGTACCATCACTTGGAATTGCAGCCAGTGTGACCTTAGGGCCGCATACTTCCGCATCGGGACCGGCATTTGCATCAGGTACCCTGTAGACGGTAGCTTTACGTGTACCTGTAAGGGATGTTGCGGAACAGCCGTTCCGGTCCTCGACTGATGCAAGAGAATAATTGATTACAGTTGAAGGACCTGTTGCGGAAGGTGTCAGTTTTAAAATGGGGTCAGCCGAAGTAACACCAGTGACGGGGACCTTGACCGTATTTTCGTTAAATGTCACAATCCAGCCGGGAGCGCCTGTCAGATGTACCTTCATACTTAATGAAGAACCGCTGCACATTGTTGTGTCAGCAACCGATACTATGGTGCCTGTCGGCAACGGATTGATATCTATTATCTTAATTTCTGATGTGTCAATACAGCAGTCATTAGGTCCCGATTTGATGATTCTCCTGTACCATGTCTTCTTTGTCAGTCCTGCTGAAGGAGTGTAATTCTGCACGTTGCTACCGGAGATATCTGCCCAGGTTGCACCTGAAATACTGTCCTGCCATAACCAGATCTGAGAAGACCCGGTACCTCCGGAAAGAGGGGTCCCGGTAATCTGCCCGGGAACAGAATTATAGCAAACAGCCGGTTTATCAGGGGTGATAACATTATTTGAAATAGATGGTAAAACATTAATTCTGATTGAATTGCTTTCTGATGAACACAAACCGGAAGTAACCCGCCTCCGGTAATACAGAGAGGCGACAGCAGCAGCCGGCTGGTAGTCAGCCAGCGTACCGGTAACAGTTACCGGCGTGTAATTTACATTGTCAGCCGAGGAGAACCATTGATAAGCATAATCTCCGGGAATATTAGTCCCCCCCACAGGTTTAACAGTCTCAATTATCTTATTCGGGACCGACCCGCTGCAAAGGGTCGTATCGGGTGCAGGTCCGGATATAAGACCGATTGTATTATTACTTACCGGAGCGTGAACATTAATTACAACCAGCTTGCTTGTATCGCTGCACTTTGAAGAATTCACAATACGTCTGTACCATACCGAATCAGAGAGTGCAGGAGGAGCATAAGGAGATAATGAGGATGATCGGGTAGTCCATGTTGCAGTCTGGGAACTATCCTGCCAAATATAAGTGTAAACTCCCGATCCTTTTAAGGGTTCGCTGCCGGTAATGACTGCCGGAACAGTTCCCGCACAAATAGTATTATCTGATGATATGTTATTGTTCTCTATCTTAAAATACCTCGTAAGCTGTATAGGAGAGGATGTGTTTTTACAGACATTGTATGGTCCTGAGAAAATGACCCTTCTGAAATATCTCTTCTCATCAAGTGAGAACTTCGAAGTATCAGGTAAATGTGTCGCAGTATTGTTTACTCCCGAAGCCGGCTGCCAGGTACCTGTGGTTTCAGTACTGTCCTGCCACTGGTACAGATAAGCTCCCGTTCCGCCTGCTGCAGACGTTGCTCCCAGAGTATTGAAAAGCATTCCCTCACATATAACTGAATCGGGCCGGGCAGTTATATTCCCTGTAATAGACGGTAAAACTGTTACTGTCACCGTCGGTCCGGTATCAACACAACGGCCTGATGTTACTACACGCCTGAAATATGTTGTTGCAGCCAGTGCAGGAGGATCAAACGAATCCTGAACTGATACTGATCCCGTTGCATTGGGAGAAGTTGTCCAGCTGGTATTGTCATAATTCTGTTTCCACTGGTACTGATAAATTCCGTTACCGTTTGATGGTCCTGAATTCAGTGGTTCAAGAAGAAAAGGATTCTGATTGTAGCATATTGTAGTATCCTTTCCTACAAGATTGCCTGTGATCGCCGGTTGTACAATTATCTTTACCCACTTGCTTGTATCTGTCAGGCTGGTGCCCAGGTCCTTGATTATTCTTCTTACCCAGAATGTATCGGTTTCCATTGCCGAGGGTGTATAATCCTTTGTAACTGCAGTGCCTATAACAACCGGAAGACTTGAAAGATTATAACTCTTCTGCCAGATGTACTGATATGAACCGGATCCTCCCACAGGGGATGTTCCTGTTACAGGTTTGGGAATGTCATTTGAACAGATTGAATCGATCTGGGTTCCTGTTACTGACGATCTGATAGAATTAAACAGGAATCCGTTAAGCAATGGTACAAAGTCAGTCTGGGAAACACCGTTCATTCCGGTTGTGGCACTACCTGTACCTATCTGCCTTGTTCCGATTGCACCGCCGGTGACTGATCTGATCACATTTGCAGGTGGTATGATACTGTTTGTGACTACCAGTCCTCCTCCGCCACCTCCACCATTGCCCGAATTCTGAAGATTGTTACCTCCCTGTCCGCCCCTGGCTGCAATTGTAAGTGCTGATTCTGCAGGAACAGGAGAATAATTCTGAAGGTACAATGCTATACTTCCTCCCCCTCCTCCTCCTCCGGAACCGGCTTCACCTGTCGCTGTACCCGGATGCATTCCATCAGCAAGGATGCTGTAATTATTACCTTTGAGAGTGTCGCAGAGAAGTATCACTATTCCTCCGCCATTGCCTCCGGGTGACGGGGTTCCACCTGCGAGATAAGTCGATGATCCGCCACCGCCGCCAGGAAACAAACCGCCATTAAGTCCGGTGCTTACTACATCCTTGCCACCTTCCCCGCCGGTATTGGGTGGCAAACATGCTGATGATTCCCACCCGCCAAGTCCTCCGGCTCCATAATTTGATCCGCCACCTCCTCCTGAGAATCTTCCGTTACCACCTCCACCACCCGTGAAGTTGGCGCCTTTTCCTTTGGCAAACAAGGGGTAAACCGAAAGATAGGGAGGTAATCCCTTACTAACTCTTACCGTAAGCCCTTCTCCCTTGAATCCTGAACTGTCAGATAAGGCTGAATAAGTAAATTTATCAAGCTTGGCAGCATTGGTACTTATGCAGATGCCTTTCCCCAGAGTCACAGCACCTCCTTTAAAACCCCTGCCCGATACATCTATATTTGCATTCAGCGAAAGGGTTCTTCCAGTTATCAGTACCAGCACACCACCGGTCTTTGTTACACTGTCCCAAGGCTGACACGTAAGCACAGAATTCACAACAGCTGAGTTATATGACGGAACTCTTATTATCTGAAGTCCGCTCTCAATATCAAAATCAGAGTTATCAATTTCATTCCTGAATACAATTTTATTCAGGGCATCGTCAACCGAAAGAATTGTAAGAAATTCATGTCTGCCTGGCCGGCCATAAGATGTATAAGCTGTTCCGTAAGTCAGATCTTCGTAACCATAGATCCTTGCTCCTTTCATCTGCATCAGCAGTACAGTATCACCCTGACTGAACTGATCAAACTGAGCCTCATCGGATACTATTACAAAATCAGTACCCAATGAGGTTACCCTGCCATACTTATTTATTATACCGCCGATTTTCGTTTGCGAAAATAAAGACCCGGCAAATGCAGAAATAAGTAAAATACTAATTATTAGATATTTAATATCCTTTGACAACTTTCCCGTCATCAAGTCCTTTTATCAACCGCTAATATAATCAAATAATCCGATTATTCAAGGTTGGTCTGAAAAAGGTTCTCCCGGGTTTTCAACAGTATATATCAAAGGGAATTCCACAAAGAAGGAAGTACCCCTGTCAGGCTCGGATTCGAACCATACCCTGCCACCGGCGCCTTCCACATATTTTCTGACAATAGATAAGCCAAGCCCGGTTCCGGAGGATTTTGTAGTAAAATTAGGAGTGAACATTCTCTTTTTAAGGGCTTCCGGGATACCTGTCCCGTTATCTGAAACCGACACAGTAACATGGTCCCTGTCTACCCTCAGGCCAACCCGGATCAGTCCCTTTCTTTCGGGAGGAATAGCCTGAATGCTGTTTTTAAGCAGATTGGAAAAGATCCCGTTCAGGTGTTCCTTGTCAGCATAAATAAAAACATTCCTTTCAGCCGGCCAGCTGACCTCAAAGGTTATATTATCCGCATTCCTGAAAAGTTCAAGTGTGGTCTTTATCTGCTCAAGAAGATCGACTTCGAGTGGATTTGTTCCCGGCATTTTAGCAAATGATGAGAACGCGGAAGCTATATTAGAGAGATTGTCAATATATTCTATCTGATTTTTAGCAAAACTTTCGATCTTTTCGCCGAAACCGGATATATTATCTTTCCACGATTTGAGCAACTGCTGAACATTCAGCTTCATTGGAGTAAGCGGATTTTTGATCTCATGGGCAATCTGCTTGGCCATCTCCCTCCATGCATATTCCCTTTCAGAATTGGCAAGCTTCTGTGCACTTTCCTCCAGTTCATCTACCATTATATTATATTGATTCACCAACTCCCCGATCTCATCACTGCTCTTATATGTCAGATGTTCGCTCTTCTTCCCGAGTTTTACTGATGCCATGCCCTCACTAAGCATAGACAAAGGAGAGGTTAACCTTCCGCTGATGAAAACCCCGAATGCCATGGTTATAACAATTATCAGCAGCGTGAAGTTTATTATTGCCACGATCAGATTTGATATCTCCCTGGTCAGAAGGCTCTGCATTCTGAAATACGGAAGGTTCAGATATGCAAGGACATGTCGCTCTGTATTGTAAAAAGGCACATAGGCTGAGATATATTTCATGTTCCCCACACTTTCTGTCTGGATATACTGGCTTTTTGTAAGATCGGCAACATTCATGAAAGCCATCATATCCATCCTGTGGCTTGCCAGATCGCGGAAGAACAATTCAGGGCGTGAGGTAGCCATCAGAAATCCGTTGATATCATACAAATTAATATCGGTATTGAATATATTTGACAGATTAATCAGAAGCTCATTCAGAGATGCATAATTGCTGTTCCTCCAGTTCGGGGTGAGATGTCTTTCGTTCGAAATTTCACTTTCCAATTCTATATAGATCGAACTCAGCTTTTCCTTTATATTCTGATAATGGTTAGATTGAAATTCCCTGACTGTCAGTGAAGAAACCACACTTCCAACAAGAATGAACGAAAAAAGGAGGATAGCAGCAAACGACAGCTGCAGCTTCTGCCTGAAATTAAGGTCAAGTATCCCTTTAAGTGAAGGTTGAAAAAATAATATAAGAAGAAGGTTTATGAACAGGAATGTAAAGGCAAAAAGATAAGCGAAGGATATTATAAGATTGCCTGCATTCAATACCGGACGGCTGATTATTACTGTTGCATTGCCGTTCCTGTAAAGTATATGCCTGAATTTTTCATCAACAAATATCCTGTAATCTGTATTTTCATCAACATACTCGTCATCAGCCTTGTTATATGGGAATTCACCGTAATTGAGAACAACGGACCCGTTAATATATTTTGCGAAAGAATAATATTTCATATCGGCATATCCGTGGAATCTTTTATCGAGCAATAATTCCGAATAACCCGGCTGAAATACGTTAATATCACCATACAGTTCTATAAAAAGTCCGTTAGTGTTATTATGGGAGGTATTAAAAAAGAGCCTGCCTATATAATAAGGTCTTGCTCCCTGGTTGTCAATAAAATAGAAATCGGTTCCTGTAAGCAGCTGACCGTACTTATCAATTCTCTCTCCAAAGAAAGTATAGCAGTCCCTGAAATCATCGTCTCCAGGTCCTACTTTAAGTAACTGCCCCTGCCGGCACAGATAGAAATTTATATTGAAGTTACCCCAGTAACCGGTGAAGTATGTTGTATTGAGATATGCTGATATCTCATTGAAGTCGGAGCGTTCGAACAGTTCAACATCCATCATTGATGCCAGAAGGGTATCTGATCTGAGAACGGGCCACATATCAAGAAGAAGATGTTCTGCTTCAGGATCATTCTCGGTTGAAAACGACAAAGCCTGTATTTTAAGGTTCTCATTAGTCTTTTTTTCAGAATATACTGTAATCATGACCAATGCATATATACCCAGTATCAGGGACGCCAGAACCGAAAGGCTCAGTTTCCCCGGTTTCCTGGCAACTGAGAACCATCCAATGAAGATCATGCCTGCCCAGAGGAATATCAGAGCCGCCATTGTGAGTGGTTCACGGTAAAGTATAGCAGCAATAAGTCCGAGCGATACAATTACCGGGATTATGATCCTTCGAATAGTTACCCGGCCGGCGATCCGGAATGCTTTAGCTACAAACAATGCAGGCAGAAGCAGGAAAAAGATTACGGAAGTATAACCTGCGGCACTGTATAAGCTCAGATCCAGCACCTTGTAGGTTTCAAAATTTATGTTGGAATTGGAAACAAGCTTCCCGAAGATTATATGGAACATACAGATAATGAACGCCCCTGCAATGAACAATGAAGTAAAGATTATTGATGAGGTAAATTCTTCTCCGGAATTTGTATCACTTAACGGGAAATACACATAAAATATATATGCAAAAACACCGGCAAGAATGCTTAGTATCATAAAATGCCCCAGGGAAGGGATGAAACTGTTCAGTGAGAAAACATAAGGCGAAAAGAGTTCAGTGCCGGATATGACAGAAGGCTGCCTGACCAGAAGAATAAACATATATATCAAAGAAAAGATCAGGAATCCTGTTAAAATGCCGGCAGAATTTTTTCCTGATGCAGCCAGCATTTTTACACCTTCTGTTACAAGAAGGATTATAACCAGGAAAAAGGCTGCCCATAAAATGAGCGGAATTAATATATAATGGTTATTACTTTCGGATACAGGGAAAACCAGTGAAAAAAGGAAGTCCCCTTTGCTGTTATATACATTATTACCATCATCCGATAACCTGGTACTGAACTGAACATCGGGAGACAGCCCGTAATCTTTTCCGAAACCATTCCTGACAATATCATTTTCAAAACCATAATCTGTTCTTAATCTGAGTAATCCGATTATTCTTTCATTTCCCGAGACAATTGTCTGAGGTATGAACCAACCGTTCTGAAGGAAGATAAGCGGACGGGCAAATAAAGAATCGTCCTGCAGGAGTACGGGTACATCAAACTTATTATCTGACCAGTGAATAAGCTTTCTGTCGATATACTGAAGTATAGTGATATCATTTTCGGATGCTGTTGTAAATATTTTATTTTCACCAGCTGATCCGTGAGGTTCTCCCCTGCTCATAATGAGCTTCAGGTCATTAAGACAGGAAGCCATAATCCTTTCCTTCTCGTGAAGGATCCTGGTGAACCTGCGTGTCCTGAAACCTGTTTCAACAGCGCTCCGGTAAACCGACTGGGTCACTAAGGCAGCCAATCCCAGGGCAACAGCAATTATAAATATTATTAACCTTCTCCTTTTTTCTTTCATAACTTAATATGCCCTTTATTCATGGTGATAGGGTGATCCCTTTATTATGGATAATGCCCTGTAAAGCTGTTCAATAAAAATCAGCCGTACCAGCTGGTGCGGAAATGTCATTTTTGACAGAGAGAGCTTCATATCGGCTTTCTGATATAATTCATCCGGAAATCCCCATGCCCCGCCGACAATAAACACTAATCTTTTCCCTGGTTGTATGAAGCGGTTCGCAAGCCATGACGCAAATTCAACAGTCCGGAATTCTTTCCCCTTTTCATCGAGAAGAACAGTATAGTCTCCTTCCTTTAATGATTCGAGGATCTTCTTCCCTTCTTTCTCCTTAAGCTCCTGCTCCGGCATATTACGGGCATTTTTTACATCCGGCAAAGTAATGATCTCAAAAGCCGTACTTCTATTTATCCGGGCGGAATAAAGATCAATTCCTTCGTTTATATAACCCTCGCTGGTCTTTCCGGTTTGTAACATTACTATTCTCATAAATATTGGCCCGACTTTTGCATGAAGATAGCTGCGATGCTAACCTGCAAAAATATAATTAAAAACGTCCTCAGACAATTATAATTATATTGATAAAGCAGAACCGGTTATATTACATGAAAATAGTTAAATTTGTGGAGAAATGAATTTGGAAGTCAGCAAAACAGAATCAAATGGATCTTAAAAACCTTGCTTTAATACTTCTACTGGCTTTGTTATGCTATAATATCCAGGGACAGGATCAGCAAAGGATTCCGCAGGGTATTTCAGTAGCAATAAAAGCCGGAAATGCAGCTGAGATGGCTAAATACATGAATTCAACTGTAGAACTCCTCCTTCTCGACAAGGAAGATTTTTACAAAAAGAACGTTGCCGAAGCCATTCTGAAGGATTTCTTCAACACCTATCAGACCAAAGATTTTGTTATCAGGCATCAGGGAGCAAAAAATGAAGCACGCTATGCAATAGGCAACCTTAAAACCGAAAAAGGAGATTTCAGGGTATATTTTCTTTTAAAAAAGGTTGATCAGGAGCTTCTGATCCATACAATAAGGATAGAATCAGAAGATGGTAACTGACTTACTGAAGGAATTCATCCGCAAAAGCATTGAAGAAGATCTGGGTGACGGCGATCATTCTTCGCTCGCATGTATCCCTCCCGGGACAAACGGAAAAGCAAAACTGCTTATTAAGGATGATGGTATTCTGGCCGGCGTAAGGGTTGCATCAGAGGTCTTTAATGTAATTGACAAAGATCTGAAATGCGAGATCCGGATCAATGACGGGGAAGAAATACACCGGGGCGATATTGCCTTCCGCTTAACCGGCAGCCAACAGTCAATACTTAAATCGGAACGTCTTGTGCTTAATATAATGCAGAGAATGAGCAGCATTGCAACAAGTACAAACCGCTATGTAAGCCTTGTTGCCGGAACAAAAGCCAGGATACTTGATACACGGAAAACTACTCCCGGATTAAGATTCCTTGAAAAAGAGGCGGTCAGGATCGGAGGAGGAATGAACCACAGGATGGGCTTATTCGATATGATAATGCTTAAGGACAATCATATAATTTATGCCGGAGGTATAGAGAAAGCCATTAAGAAAACCCTTGAATATCTAAAAAAAACCGGAAGGGATCTTAAAATTGAGATTGAGGCAAGAAGCCTTGACGATGTGAAGAGGATCTTAGCTACCGGAGGAGTTCACAGGATAATGCTCGATAATTTTAAAGTATCGGATACCTCTGCCGCTGTCAGAATGATCGCAGGAAGATACGAAACCGAATCTTCGGGAGGTATAACCCTGGAAACTGTACGGTCATATGCGGAATGTGGTGTTGATTTCATTTCTGTCGGAGCCCTCACACACCATATAAGAAGTTTGGATATGAGCCTTGAAGCGCTTTGAAATCCTCTTTATGATCTCTACAAAAAACAATTATTCTCAAACAATCATTCAGCTAAATACCAAAATAGTTTTTTTTATTTACTTTTGGGGCGCTTAAAATATGTCAATGAAATTTTCATGGATTATTGCAGGGCTTATTGTCATATCCGGGTGCAGGGCTGATGAGGAAAATATTTATCTGACACCTGTAAAAGCCCGCGAATATTTTAAGAAAATAGAAGCGGTATGTGATAGTGACAACGGCAGACTGTGGGGCAAAAATCTTTATGGACCGGTGATGTTTGTCGATCGCACAACCCGGAAAATAGTTGCCAACTATCCTGATAAAGAAGGAATACTAAAAGAAAAAGAGGGTATCTATACGGGTCTCTTTCCGAGAGAGAATATTATCAACAATACTGCTCTGCAATTCGGGGGAACGCTTTTTGGCATGGCCCCGCTTCCTGTGGAGGAGGATGAATTCAGGATTGTCACCAGGGCTGTACACTGCCTTTTTCACAGATACCAGGATTCGACCGGGTTTACTTCATCGGGTTACAATACAGGTAACATGGATGAAAGGAATGCCAGGGTATGGCTCAAGCTGGAATGGAAAGCCCTCAGGAAAGCAATTGATTCGGACGGCCCCGATCAGCAGGTTGCCGTCAGGGACGCACTGATATTCAGGGGAACCAGTGATGAGCTTTACCAGACATTCACAAGGGACCGGATAAGATTTGAGACTTATGAAGGGCTTTCCACATTCACTTATCTGAAACTAACTACAAATTCACCGGGAGAATATAAGACCCGGCTTTTTGAAAACCTCGACAGGGTATACAAATTAACATCTTATGCAAGAACATACGGATCCATTCACGGAACTCTCTACGCAACATTGATGGATGACAAAGGATTTGATTTTAAAACCATCCGTTCCGAGGATACTGATATGAGTGATATTGTCAGGATCCTCTATGGAGTCACCCTCCCTGAAGTATGCCGCGATGTGGCCGGAAGCCTTGCGCTGAATTATGACTACGAAACAATAAAGGAAGAAGAAGCCAGACACGAACAGGAGATCAATGAAAGATTGACCAGAACTGTAAGCACTTTTACAGATAAACCTGTCGTGTACTTTGAACTTATCAGCCCTTACTTTGATTTTGAGCCTGAAGATATAAGACCACTGGGATCCCATGGTACGCTTTACAACCAAATCCGCGTCTCGGATAACTGGGGAAAGCTGACTGTCGAGAAAGGTGGTTGTCTGGTATCGAATACTTTCAAATACCTTCGCATCCCCGCCAAAGGATTTACAGCTAACAAAAACCGCGTTGAAGGAGAAGGATGGCACCTTATCCTCAACAGCGACTACGAAATTGTCCTGGTCGAACAGAATTATTTTGTAAGAAAACTGGAACCCTGAGCATCAAGTTCCTTTAGCCTTTCCTCCAGAGATTGTATTTTAAGTTCAGTATCAGCTTTCTTCTTCCTTTCAAGCTCAAGAACCGGTCCAGGAGCATTCTGAACAAACCGGACATTATCGAGCTTCTTCATGACTGAAGCAAGGAATTCCCTGTAATAATTAAGATCCTCACGGATCCTTGAAATCTCAACTTCATTATCCTGCACGCCTTCAAGCGGGATATAGTATTCGGTGGTGCCCGTAATAAATGATGCAGCACCCTCTTTCTTATTGTTCACAAGAGTCACATCCGAAAGGTTACAGAGTTTCATGATAACCGGTATGAATTCGTTGTCAACCCCCTCCTTTCCCGAGCGGATGCAGAGAACAATCTTTTCCCTGTTAGGTATACCTTTCTCTTTCCTCACTGAGCGGATTGCCGTTACGGTCTCTTTAACCGTTTCAAAACGTGCCAGTAATTCCCTGTTGAATTTCTTTACTTCAGGCATCCTGGCTATCATGATACTTTCATCATCTTTTCTTTCCATAATAAGATGCCATATTTCCTCTGTAATAAAGGGCATGAAGGGGTGGATGATCCTCAGGAGCCTGTCGAAGAAAGAAATTGTGGCTTCAAATGTTTTCCGGTCAACCGGCTTCTGATATTCGGGTTTGATGATCTCAAGATACCAGCCCGAGAATTCATCCCAGAAAAGCTTGTAGGCAGCCATCAGTCCTTCTGATATCCTGAATTTTCTGAAATCACCATCAATTTCAGATATTCCCCGTCGGAGTGCTTCTTCCATCCATTTAACGGCAGATGCTGAAGAATCGGGCTGAGCTATTGAATCATCAACCGACCACCCTATTACAAGCCTGAATGCATTCCATATTTTGTTTGCAAAATTCCGCCCCTGCTCAGGTAATGAATCATCATAAAGAAGGTCATTCCCTGCCGGTGAACATAAGAGCATACCTACTCTGACGCCGTCGGCTCCGTACTTTTCTATCAGGTCAAGCGGTTCGGGTGAATTTCCAAGGGACTTCGACATTTTCCGCCGTTGCTGATCACGTACAAGACCAGTCAGGTAAACGTTACTGAAAGGTTTATCACCACGATACTCATATCCGGCTATAATCATCCTCGCCACCCAAAAAAATAGTATTTCAGGAGCTGTTATAAGATCATTTGTCGGATAATAATACTTTATATCAGGATTATCCGGGTTATTTATACCGTCGAATGATGTGATCGGCCAAAGCCACGACGAGAACCATGTATCAAGGACATCATCATCCTGTATCAGATCGGATTCTTTCAGCAGTTCATTTCCGCTGTTCTTCCTGGCAATCTTCAGTGCTTCCTCAACATTCATGGCCACAACATATTCACCGCCATTATAATACCAGGCAGGAATACGGTGTCCCCACCAGAGATGACGGCTGATACACCAGTCGTGGACATTTTCCATCCAGTGGCGGTACAGGTTTTTGAACTTTGACGGGTGAAGATGTATGTCTCCTTCCATTACCGCTTTTAGGGCAGGCTTTGAGAGATCTTCCATCTTAAGGAACCATTGTGTTGAAAGCTTCGGCTCAATAACGGCATGGGTCCTCTCAGACCTTCCGATCTTGTTTGTATAAGGGATAACTTTAACCAGGTTACCTCTTTTAGCCAGCTCCTTCTCGGCCAGATCCCTGGCTGCGAACCTGTCGGTACCCACAAACAAACCGGCATTACTGCCCAGAGTACCATCGTCATTGAAAATATCTATTGACGGGAGATTATATTTCAACCCTATTTCATAATCATTGATATCATGTGCAGGGGTTATTTTCAGACATCCTGTCCCGAATTCCATATCGACATACTCATCAAATATGAACGGTACCTCCCTGTTCACCATCGGGACTATTACTTTCTTACCCTTCAGATGCTGATACCTTTTATCGCCGGGATGTGCACACACAGCTGTATCGCCCAGAATTGTTTCGGGACGGGTTGTTGCTATTGTCACAAAATCATTCCACCCTGCGATCTTGTATTTAACGTAATACAGTTTTGACTGCTCTTCGGAAAAATAAACCTCCTCATCAGATACAGCAGTCCGGGCCTGTGGATCCCAGTTTATCATCCTGACTCCGCGGTAAATAAGTCCTTTGTTGAAAAGATCGACAAATACCTTTATTACCGACTCATATCTCTTGTCATCCATTGTGAACAGAGTTCTTTCCCAGTCGCATGAAGCTCCGAGCTTCTTAAGCTGCTCAAGGATAATGCCCCCGTGCTTATGAGTCCATTCCCAGGCATGTCCGATGAATTGCTCCCTTGTAATGTCTTTCTTTTCAATCTTTTCACTTCGGAGCTTGGCAACAACCTTGGCTTCGGTAGCAATTGATGCATGATCCGTTCCAGGTACCCAGCATGCATTCCTGCCCATCATCCTGGCTCTGCGGATAAGTACATCCTGAATCGTGTTGTTCAGCATATGCCCCATATGAAGCACACCCGTCACATTAGGAGGAGGAATAACAATCGTATAAGGCTCTCTCTCATCAGGAACACTCCTGAAGAGCCCCAGTTTCATCCAGTGTTCATACCACCTGCTTTCCGTTTTACCGGGATCGTATCTTGAAGGTATTTCCATATATAAGGGTGTGATAGATGGGCTAATTGATCTGCAAAAATAGAAATTATTATTAAATCAAAGTCAAATCAGCACCGGATCATATTCGATCTACGTATTATAATACGTATTAAAATACGTATTATAATACGTAGATCATAATATCTGTCAGGACTTGGGAAATATATTAAAAATCATACTTTCTGTATTTTATTCTTACTATTTTTGCCTTCAGATTAACAACAATAATAAACCACTGATGCCATCAATTTCATTAAAAGGCCGGTCAGTGCCGGCTTCACCGATAAGGAAACTGGTCCCCTTTGCCGAGGAAGCTGCAAGAAAGGGGATCAGAGTCTACCGTCTGAATATAGGTCAACCCGATATACCCACGCCGGAAACAGCATTGAATGCAGTGAGAAACATCAGGCATAAGGTTTTGGAGTACAGCCACTCTGCCGGCAACGAATCCTACAGGCTTAAACTGGCAGAATTTTACCGGAATATCGGTATAAATGTAAGTCATTCAGATATCCTGATCACCACGGGGGGATCGGAAGCTATCCTTTTTGCACTGAATTCATGCACTGATCCCGGTGATGAAATTATTACACCGGAACCTTTTTATGCCAACTATAGTGGCTTTGCCACATCAGCCGGAGTGAAAATCGTTACGGTGACTTCACATATCGGCAACGATTTTGCACTGCCACCCATTTCTGAGATAGAGAAGAAGATCACTGCCAGGACGAAAGGTATCCTGATATGCAGTCCCAACAACCCTACAGGGTATCTGTATTCAAAAGAGGAGATCAGCCTTCTTGGCGATATTGTTAAAAAACACAACATCTATCTTTTCTCCGATGAAGCTTACCGGGAGTTATGTTATGACGGTACGGAGCATTTTTCTCCGATGAAACTGAGGGGAATTGAGGATCATGTAATTCTTATTGATTCCGTATCGAAGCGTTACAGCGAGTGTGGAATAAGGATAGGAGCCCTGGTCTCCAGAAATAAGGAAGTTATTTCGACGGCTCTGAAATTTGCACAGGCCCGGCTTTCTCCTCCGGGTCTTGGTCAGATTGCAGCTGAAGCATCGATCGATACTCCTGCAGAATATTTTACTGAGATCAGCAGGGAGTATACTGCCCGCCGTAATTATATGGTCGATGCCCTTAACAAAATACCCGGTGTCTATTGTCCAAGACCGAAAGGTGCCTTTTACACAGTTGTAAGGCTGCCGGTCGACGATGCCGACAGATTTGCACAATGGATCCTTGAAAAGTTCGAGTATAAGAACCAGACTGTAATGGTCGCTCCGGCATCAGGATTTTATTCAACACCCGGACTGGGCAGGAATGAGGCCAGAATTGCATATGTCCTTAAGATTGAGGATCTTAAAAATGCTATCGAAACCTTATCAGAAGCCCTGAAGGTATATCCGGGTGCTACACACTGAATTCATTTACTCGTACAAAAGATATTTTGCCCGTATCCTGCCAAACTTCTCAAGTCCTTCCTTCCAGGTAACTCTGATCTCATCCGGGCTCATTCCGCTGATGATTTGCTCCCTGAGTATGGGTCCGGCTGCAAGAACATCAAAATAATTATTGAAGAATTTATCCTTTTCGGGATATCTGTTATAGGCATCAATCACCCATCCGAGATTTATTCCGGAAGAAGGGACCAGTTTATCTTCAATAGCTCCCCGTAAATCAACACCGTAACACCTGATCCCCATGAGCGGGGGTTTAACAGATTCAGCCCGGCTTTCCGGAGTGAAGCTGAAGCCTGTATCAGGCAACAGAGGTGATCCATAGACCTGGAAAGGAAAAGGAGTGCCTCTTCCGAGAGAAACATTTGTCCCTTCGAAAAAACAAAGTGAAGGATAGAGATAAACAGCTGTCATGTTCGGCAGGTTGGGAGATGGTCTGACAGGAAGTTCATACAGGGTCTGATGAGTGTAATTTTTACATTTAATGACCGTCAGATCACACCGGATCCCTCCTGCAAGCCAGCCTTCACCATTTATCATCTGTGCATATTCACCCACCGTCATGCCATGCATCACAGGAACAGGATGAATTCCGACAAATGAACGATAAGCTGTATCTGCTATATTCCCGTCGAAATAGAAACCGTTGGGATTCGGCCTGTCGAAAACTATGCATCTGACATTATTTTCGGCACATGCTTCCATCACATAATGCAATGTAGATATATATGTATAAAAACGTGCCCCCACATCCTGAATATCATAGATAACAATATCAAGTCCGGCGAGATCCTCAGGCGCCGGCTTGCGGCGTATACCGTAAAGGCTTCTCAGAGGTATTCCGGTGGCAGCATCTGTCCCGTCGCCAATATGCTCCCCGTCAGCCACAAGTTCGCGGTAACCATGTTCCGGTGTGAATATTACCTTAATGCTTACCCCCTGCCCGGTCAGGAACTCAACAAGATGTTCATTACCAACCATCGACGTCTGGTTTGCAACAATACCAACTGATTTGCCAATTATCAGATCTTTATACATTTCCGGCTGATCTGCTGCCGGTATTGGTTCTGTATCACCACCCTGACATCCCGTAGCAAACAAGACTATTGCAATTATTGTTAATAATCTTCTCATATGAAATTAATTTAATCACTAAAGCTACAAAATTTTTCTCTCTGTGAACCTTTGTGAACCTCTGTGTCCCTTTTGTGTAAGCTCTTAATCTTTTTTGTTACAAAACTTGTCCCGCTTTAAGCGGGAGAGTTCCACAGAGAATTCAGTAGAGTTCCACAGAGATTTACTATTTTTGATGCTGATATGAATTTACCTTATTTTATAGCCCGGCGGCTTATCAAGGGCAGGAGGGAATCAACCTCATTCTCTCAACCGATAAATGTTATCGCGATAATCGGCATTGCCACCGGACTGGCAGTTATGATAGTTGCTGTAGCTATCCTGACAGGCTTCAAGGAGCAGATAAGGGAAAAAATAATCGGGTTCGGTTCGAATATTCAGATCGTCAACATGGACTCGAATCTTTCATTTGAAACTGCTCCCATACACCAGGGACAGGAGTTCATTCCCGCTATCCGGAGCATACCGGGGATAAAGCATATACAGGTATTTGCCACCAAAGCCGGGATAATAAAAACTGAAGAGGATATTCAGGGTGTTGTCCTCAAGGGAGTCGGAAGTGATTTTGACTGGAGCTATTTCAGCAGTAATATGACAGACGGAACAGTATTCACTGTTACCGACACCTCACGGACCGATAAGGTGATCATTTCAAAAAAGATCTCGGATCTCCTCAGGCTGCGTACAGGTGATTCATTTGCAATGCATTTCGTACAGGATCCTCCCCGTATGCGGAAGTTCACGATCAGCGGTATTTATGAGACCAGCCTGGAGGAATTCGATAAAATATATGTTTTCTGTGATATAGGGCATATAAAAAGGCTGAATGGATGGGAAGACGACCAGATAAGCGGTTTTGAGGTTTTCATTGATGATTTCGACAGGATGGATGAAATGAAGGTGCGTGTTCAGAATGCAATAGGATACCAGCTTGCTAAGGATGAGGATAAGGTACAGGTCATCAGTATCGGGGAAAAGTATCCCCAGATCTTCGACTGGCTTAATTTTCAGGATATAAATGTCATAATTATAATCATTCTGATGCTTATAGTAGCCGGATTCAATATGGTTTCAAACCTGCTGATACTTATCCTGGAAAAAACGAACATGATCGGAGTACTGAAAGCTCTCGGGTCACAGGATATAACAATAAGGAGAGTATTTCTTTACCAGGCCGCTTACCTTATAAGCAAAGGATTGTTCTGGGGAAATATTATCGGGATCGGGCTGACGCTTATCCAGCTTAAGACAGGACTTATAACCCTCGATCCGTCTTCTTATTATATCAAAACAGTACCTGTAAATCTGCAGTTAAGCCATATACTTCTGCTTAATGCGGGATCGATGGCTGCAATACTGATAATGCTGCTTGTCCCGTCGAAGCTTATAAGCAGGATCAGCCCCGTGAAAGCTATAAGGTACGATTGAAAATCCGGAGTCAGTCAGCAGTCAGGATATCTCTATCCCGGCCGACCTGGCCCATATTCATTGTCAGCCTGTTGACGTTCTCACCTGTAATCAGATTCCTGTAATGGTCATAGCGATCAAGTACCTCGCTTACATAATTGACCGATTCGGTTCCCCTGAAATAGCCGTTTTTCACTACTTCATCATTATAATATACAGGATTGGATTTTTTCAGAAGCCATACGGCAACATTTCCTTCCCATTTAGTGGGATCCATACCGTTCTTTTCAGCAAGCTTCATTGCATCGAGAACATGTCCGGGACCGGCATTATATGATGCTAATATGAATTTCATTCTTTCTCCTTCATCAGGGATTTTGCTTTCAAACATCGCTGTGAGCCACTTTATGTTCATAATTCCCGCCCTTACATTATTTGAAGGAGAAGCCTTAATATCAATGCCGAATCTTTCCCCGGTAAGCGGCATAACCTGCATAAGACCGTAAGCACCTGCCCACGATTCAACATCCGGATCGAACCTCGATTCCTGGTACATAAGGGATGCAAGAAGTCGCCAGTCCCAGCCAATATCGCTGCTGGCTTTCTTTATCATTTCATCCCACATTGAAATCTTCCCGGTACTGAGGGAATAATAGTCACTCTTAACCCTCAGGTTCGATCGGCTGTTCTTGAAATACTTTGAATAAAGTGACAGATAGCGTTTCGTCTCTTTAAATGATGATATCCATTGATTAAGTTCATCGAGAAGACGGGACGATTCCTGTTTCCTCAATCCCCAGGCAATGTTCTGTGGGAAACTGACGGGAGTACTGATGTCGATATCAGGATAATAAGTAGAATTAACAATTGCAATATTCTCATCACATACTGTATATTCGATCTCTCCGTTTGCAACAAACCTTATCAGTTCCTCCGATTCATAAGGCACCTCAATAATACTGATTGTATCTCCTATTTCATCCGACAAGGATCTGATCCGTTCGGAATGTGCAGACTGCTCCTGGACAAAAATTGTCTTATGTGCAAGATCAAGCTGATTTCGTATCAGCTGCCTGTCAAGAGCATCGGCAGTCAGTGACCTCCAGTTTCTGGGTTTACGCTGTACCAGCACCTGCCGTGTCTGGATTATCGGAACCGTAAACTGGATGTCTTTCTTTCGTGATGAATTTACTGTCAGACCAATGGCTATTATGTCAGCTTTCCCTGACTTAAGCAGATCGAAAGCACGATCGAGATGGTTTTCCGTTACTATTTCAAGATCTACCCCGAGATATTCGGTAAATTCATTGAGCAGCTCGAAATGGAATCCCATCGGTTCACCTTTATAAACAAAATAATTAGTCGAATTAAAATCGGCTATTGCAACAAGTTTACCCCTCTCCCGTATAAGTTCAAGATCATTGGAGACACTATTGCCGTTATTTGTTCCCTGGTGATTCTTACTGTTGGTACACGATATTAATAATACCGCCAGTAAGGCTGTAAAAAGGACTATTTTCTTTCCCAATAGTTGTTTTTTTGTTTCACAATCAATTCAGACAAAAACGCGGCAAAGATACAAAAATTTTTAATTGTAAAACGTCCAGGCTAGACCATAGCGTAACATCCTGTAATTCATGGGATAAGATGGCATCATGAAGTATTCGTAGCCAAGCAGGCCGGCATTGACATGGTCAAACATTACGAAGATCCTCGTTCTTTTGATCTTGAGATTGAGAAAAACATTGACAAAAGGATAATTGCCTGTCCTTACTTTATCCTGTCTGAAGAATCTGCCTGTTGAAGGCATATATGAATAAGCGTAGTATAACGAATGATAAAGGACATCAAAGCCTATCTGGGTATTAAGTTTGCCATTTGTTTGTTTGAAGCGGAAAAGGTGTTCGAAATAACCGGCAGATCTCAGGGATATAAGAGGAAGATCAAGAATTTCCGAATTGCTTGATATCTGACCAAGCACATCTCCCGACAGGTGGAATTTCCATGCTTTCATTTCTTTGCTTAGCATTATTGATGCGACGGATAATCCTCCACCATGCTGGGAAGGAAGAGCTTCAGTATTGAAATCTGTATAATTGTCAATTATCGCATAATCGAACCTCAGATCGGTTTTAAGTGCCGGGTAGGATAATCGCGTTCCGATATCGATACGGAATTCCTTATTCAGTTCATTCAGCCATTCAAAATGGTTGCTTCCCCAGCTGGTATACCAGAAAGAGGGTTGACGGTTGATCATGCTCCCATGGATGATCCAGCTGGCTGTTCCTTTTTTCAGTACGAAGGATTTGGTTATTTCGCCCTTCAGACTGAAATCTCCCGCCTTATATCCTGTAAGGTATAATTCTCCGTCTGCTGTCCATCTGAATTTATCGCCGATTGTGTTAAAAAGCTTCCCGATAACTGCATTGTTGCTTTTCCGCCATGCCAATGTATCTGAAAAGGTAGTATCGTGGGCAGGTATAATCTGGCTGTAGCGGAAAAGCTCGTTCCTGATCCCGACGCCACCGCCAAGGCTGATTTTTCGTTTCTCATCAGTTGCAAAATCAAACCTCAGGCTGTTTTTGAAGCTGCGCTGGGCAAGAGAGTCGAAAGTGGCTTTTTTACTTATGAAAACTGTATCATAAAATCCCGATAACGGACTATTATCACTATAAGACCTTTTATTGTTCTCCGCAATTAAAATATGAGAAAAGGTCCCCCGCAGGCCGGAGAATCTTTCTGCTTTTTTAAGTGAATCACCCGTTTGTGTCCTTTTGCCCACCGTGTAACGCTGGACAAAGAGTATATTACGATTTTTAAGAACACTTTTTGCAGTATTCAGGCCGCCAAGGTTTATCGGTACATCCCTTGTTTCATACTGTCCCAGGTCTTCTTTATTTAAAATGCCACCGTTCTCCCAGGAGGTTATATCATTAATCCCTGCTGAAAAATAATATTTATATGCCGGGCCGGTATATGATGAGAACAATGTAAAAGCCTTATCCTCTGCCCTCTGATAATTATACTGTCCGAGATTATATACAATATCATAGATCAGTCCGAAATTCAGGAACCTGTTTACATTCTGGGAATGCCTGACTCTGAATGTCTGCTCGGACGTTTCCCTGGGTCCGCCGTTTGTCCAGACAAGCTCGGTGAAGGGTACCTGGGTGTTCATGAATACTGCTCTTTCCGGTGTATAAATTAAGGGTTGATAGTATGAATAAAGAAATCTGTCAGGGTCGGAGATCCTGTCAAAGAAATTCAGCTGGTAAAAGGGCAGCCCGTAGTTGCCCAGGGTAGCATTTAGTGGCGAGTATCTGTCGGTCAGTCTGTAACGGTGAAACAACGAAAAAACCGTGTCAAAAGGGATTATGACCTCTTCGGTAAAATCGTGGTTAAGATTCCACTCCCTGATTATCCTGGGCCCGGCAGGCCGTTTTGACTGCGCTTCGCCCGGAGTCTGGGCAAAAGAGCCGGATCCTGTTAAAACAGAAAGAAGCAGTCCTATCAAGAAATATCTGTTCATCTGCGCAAATATAGGAAATATGCAGATAATTGGACTTTCCTGTAACTGCTCTTTACTTTTAATCTATATTATCATTCAGGTATGCATTATCATTCCTGAAGAACACGCCGTCATTATCATCCGAAGTAAGGGTGAATGTTGAAGGCTTATTGTCGGAATTATTGTCGTGCGACGGAAGAGGTCTGTTTCTTCTTATATATGCCGGGACATCCTCAAAAGCTTCAATATTCTCATTCATTGTCTTACTGGAGATTCCCTCCTTCTCCATCATCTTCTGCATGTGCTTTACCCTTTTAAGCTTTAGTTCCGGATCTTTCTGCCCGTTCTCATCATTGTCAGTATCCCTGTTAAGACCGGGTTTTTTGTTTATACTTTCAATGTTGAAGTCAAGAACTCCCTGGTAATCATCGCCTGCATCGGAAATTATTGAAGTATGTTTTTTCTGGTGAACATTGAAGCTTTCTTCATTTTTATCGGGGATAAGGTGGGGAGGGGGAACATAGTCGGTCCCGCTGAGCATCTCAACTGTTTTAGCCTTTCTGGCTTTGACGGGCTGTATAAGGCTGGCGGCCTCAAAGCCTGTCGCAATGACTATGATGCTTAGATTTTCGCCAAGGGTCGGATCTGACGAAAGTCCCCTGATTATCAATGCATCATCCGAAGCTGTTGCATACATATAGTCGGTGATATCCCCCAGTTCGTCCATTGTAAGCTCGTGTTCACCTGTACCCGACGAAATATTTATGAGGATACTTTTTGCGCCGGTTATGTCATTGGAATTAAGCAAGGGAGATGCAAGTGCATTCTCAATAGCGCAGACAGCCCTGTTCTCCCCTGCTGCAATTCCCATACCCATGACAGCGACACCCGAATTTTTCATTACTGTTTCAACGTCGGCAAAGTCGACGTTTATATAGCCTGTTACCGTAATTATCTCAGCAATACCTTTTACAGCCGTAGTAAGAACGTCATCGGCTTTTGAGAATGCTGACGAAACGCCAAGGTTACCGTGCATTTCCCGTAGCTTTTCATTGTTGATCACCAGCAGTGAATCGACATGATCCTTCAGTTCGGCGATCCCGTCTATTGCATAACCTATTTTGACCTTACCTTCCGATTTGAAAGGGATCGTTACCACTGCAATCGTGAGCAATCCGGCTTCCTTACATGCTTTTGCAATAACGGGAATAGCTCCTGTTCCTGTACCACCACCCATCCCGGTCGTCAGGAATACCATTCTTGTATTTCCTGAAACAGCTTTCATCACATCGCCGATGTTTTCCTCGGCAGCTTTCCTTCCTTTTTCGGGCTGGCTTCCCGCACCCATGCCTTCGGTAAGTGATGCACCGAGCTGGATCTTAACCGGCACGGGACTTATATCCAGCGACTGACGGTCAGTATTGCATACAATGAAGTTCACATCCTTAATTCCTTTTTCAAACATGTGATTTACTGCATTGACTCCGCCACCGCCTACACCAACGACCTTTATTATTGATGACTTTTCAACCGGAAGGTCGAAATTCATCAGATCGTCAGACATTTCGTTAAGAATAGTAGTTTTTCCCACGGCCTTGATTTATTTACACTTCAGGAATAAAAATTTCAGTTTATTGAGTTATCCTCAACTTCAAACATCTTCTGCATAATTATCTTTATCTTTTCAGTAAGGGAAGTCTTCGGCTCCCTGACCGTATCAGCCTGGCCGTCATCTGTCACCTCAGCATGTTCATACACTTCAGCAGGCTTTTCAACAAAATCATCCGCAGGAGCAGCATTAAATGGCCTCTTATATGTTTCCAGATAATCAAATCCCCTCATTATCAACCCTACACTTGTAGCATACATAGGCTGATTGATCTCATTCCTGCCCGGGCCTGTCAGATGTTCATTCGGATACCCGATCCTTACATCCATGGCTGTCTTGAATTTCATCAGCTGGGAAAGATGCTTCAGCATTGCTCCTCCTCCTGTTATGACAATCCCTGCAGCCAGCTTATCGCCATATCCCGAGTTCTGTATCTCGAAATTGATAAAATCGATTATCTCTTCCATCCTCGACTGGATTATATATGCGAGGTTCCTGAAAGAGATTTCCTTTGGCGTTCTTCCGCTGATACCGGGAATAGCCACTACTTTATCCTCAGGAGCTATTTCACCGAGTGCCGAACCATACTGGATCTTTAATTGTTCGGCATGCCTCTGGAGTATAGCACATCCCTCCTTGATATCATTCGTCACAACATTCCCCCCGAGCGGGATCACGGCAGTATGCCTGATTATATTATCATAATAAACTGCAAGGTCAGTAGTACCGCCGCCAATATCCACAAGAACCACACCGGCTTCCTTTTCGTCTTCGGTCAGAACAGCGTCAGCAGAAGCCAGAGGCTCAAGAATAAGATCTTTGACGCTAAGGTTGGCTCTCCTTATGCACTTTTCAATATTCTTTGCAGCTGCAACATGACCAATTACAATATGGAAATTGGCTTCAAGTCTTCTTCCGCAGATCCCTATAGGACTCTTCAGACCGGTTTCATTATCCACAATAAAATTCTGGGGAATTACATGAATGATCTCCTCCCCTATATCTATGTGTATCTTGTGCATGTCCTCAATGAGCCTGAACACTTCGTCTTTTTTTATTTCATCCTCGTATGAGTCACGCATTATATAACCACGGCTCTTCATACTTTTTATATGCTGACCGGCAATCCCCACAAATACTTCAGAGAATTTTATCCCCGACCGTTTTTGTACATCGTCGACTGTCGTCTGTATTGCCGTGACAGTATCTTCAATATTTATCACAACACCTCTCTTGACGCCTTTTGAAAGGGCTTTGCTCAATCCGAGAATTTCAATCTTCCCATTCTCATTTTTCTTACCGACTATCGAAACAATTTTTGTTGTTCCGATATCGATAGCTGCTACGAACTGTTCTCTGCTGCTCATATTGTTAGTTTTAGTTTTCATCGCCTTTTGCATACGATCTGATCCCTGAATTCAAGGTTTAATACGGAATACTTATTCCAGCCGACTTCAGGAAGGACTTTATCATAAAAAGCCGAAAGATTCCTCAGCTTGTTTTCATAATTCTCAAAGGTTCCGAGGTGTATCTGATGGTTGCCTACCCTTGGAATAAGGTCGATCTCCGAGCGGCTGTCAACATAAATCTGGTCTATCTGTGCCGACCAGAAATCATCGCCTGAAATATATTTTACAAAATTGTATACATCCCTCAGGATTGTGATTCTGATACTGGTGTCCAGAATACTCACCCCGTTCAGCATTGCCTGGCTGATTGTAATATCTCCACCAACTACGTGAAGTCTTGGTGTATAAAGGTTTTTTCTTCTTATAAGGACGCCTTCGTCATCAATAAAAAAATCTCCGCCGCTGTCGGGTATCACCCTCATCACCGGATCTCTCTGATCAGCAAGAACATTAAGTACACCGTCTATTGTAAGATATACTTCAGCCACTTTTAATTCCCTCAGGTTAGCTACCCTGTTTTCAATTTCGTTCAGAGAAAGGCTGCTGACAGGGCGGCCAAGCAAGCCTGATCCGGTCCCGCGAACAAGGTTAAGAAGCTGTCTTTTTGTCACAAAATGATATTCAGTTGAATCGTCGATACTTATTGAAATTCCGCTGCATGGCCGCGATCCATAGTAGGATGAAAGCCATACCGGCATTATCAGTATATATAATAAAGGTATTATCAAAAGTATTCTTACTAACTTTTTCATTTACCTGCTTTCGCTTTCAGTTTTTCTTCAATCGGTCCGACAAGCTTATCAATATCTCCGGCCCCTATTGTTACCAATACATCTATTTTCCCCGGATCAAGCCATGGAAGGATCTCTTCCATCTTCAAAAGCTTCCTGTTCTTCAGCTTCATCTTGCCGAGAATGAGCTCTGATGATATCCCGCTTATCGGCTTTTCCCTTGCAGGATAGATCGGAAGAAGGATCACTTCGTCAAGTTCATCGAGTATTTGTGCAAATCCGTCAGCATGATCACGTGTTCTTGAGAACAGATGAGGCTGAAAGATCCCGGTTACCTTTCTTCCTGAGAAATATTCGCGTACAGATCTGACGCACGCTCTTATTTCCTCGGGATGATGAGCATAATCATCGATATATGTAAGTCCGGGCAGATTGACTCTGATTTCAAATCTGCGTTTCACACCCCTGAAAAGGGTAATTGAATTACGAATTTCCTCCTCAGTTACTTCGCAATTGAGCGCAATCGCTATTGCAGCAGTGAGATTATCTATGTTTATTATCCCCGGGAAAGGGAACCTGAGATCCTTAACTACACCATTGGGAGTTTCCAGACTGAAAAAATAAGATTCTTCCCTGCGTTCAATTTTGAAATTCCTGTAATCCGATCCGGGGTCACTTCCGTAAGTAAAGCATTTTACATTCTCAGGACATCTTATCCTGTCCTTTATTCTGTTATTAAGTATCAGGATGCCATCTTTCCGGATCTTGCTGCAGAAAATATTGTAAGCCCCGATCATTGTTTCATGATCGCCGTAAATATCAAGATGATCGGCATCAACTGCGGATATGACTGCCATCAGCGGTGTCAGGTGGTGAAATGACCTGTCAAATTCATCGGCTTCCATTACTGTGAACCGCCCCTTCCCAAGAAGCAGGTTTGTTGAATAATTCACCGAAATTCCTCCCAGGAAGGCGGAACAGTCGACATGAGACTGTTTCAGTATATGGGCTGTCATCGTTGAAATTGTAGTTTTCCCGTGTGTCCCCGCAACTGCAATTGTATCAGTATCTGAAGATATTGCTCCCAGTACCTGAGCTCTTTTTAATATCGTATATCCGTTATTCCTGAAAAACCTGAGGATCCTGCTATCCGGAGGTATTGCAGGTGTATAAATGACCAGGATATTATCTTTACGGGTAATATCCCTGAAAAGAACAGGCAGCCCGGTCTCGTCATCATCAAATGTTATTTCGCATCCTTCAGCAGTAAGATTTCTGGTGACACTGCTTTCGGACCTGTCGTAACCCGCAACTGCATATCCTGAATTCCTGAAGTATAAGGCAATAGCGCTCATTCCGATACCACCGATACCGACAAAATAAATCCCCTGTATGTTACTCAGATCGATCATTTTTCAGTAAGTTTCAGGACTTCTTCAGCTATTTTAATATCAGCATCGCGCAAAGCCATCTTTTTTATATTCTCTGAAAGCATTGTTCTTCTGGAATTATCCGTTACAAGGCCGATTGCAACATCTGCAAGTATTTCCAGCGCCTTTCTGTCCTCAACGAGGATGGCGGCTTCCCTGTCTGAAAGTGCCCGGGCGTTCCGCGTCTGGTGGTCTTCAGCGACATTCGGTGAGGGGACCAGAATCACAGGTTTCCCTGCAAGGCATAATTCAGAAATTGTACCTGCTCCGGCCCTGGAGACAATAATATCCGCAGCTGCAAAGGCATAATCCATTCTGTCGATGAAACCGTGAACTGAAATGTTGTCGGTGGATAAACCTGAGATTGCCTTACTGACACTCTCATAATAGTGTTTGCCGGTCTGCCAAATCCATTGGATATCAGAACCCGTAACCTTGTCAAGATTCATGCTCAGGCTGTTGTTTATGGTGCCTGCCCCGAGAGAACCTCCCAGGACAAGTATTACAGGTTTCCCGGACTTCAGGCCGAAATAAGCCAGGGCCTCATCCTTCAGGTTATCTGTATTGTCATATGTATGACGAACAGGATTACCTGTAATTTTTATTTTTTCAGCCGGGAAATATTTCTCCATTCCCTCATAAGCAACACATATAACCGATGCTCTTTTTGCAAGCAACCTGTTTGTTATTCCGGCATAGCTGTTCTGTTCCTGGATAAGTGTTGGTATTCCCATCTTTCCTGCCTGTCTGAGTATCGGACCGCTTGCATAACCGCCGACGCCGACGGCGGCATCGGGCCGGAATTCCTTTAAGATCTTCCTTGCAGCCGAAAGGCTTCTGATAAGCCTGAACAATACTGTAATATTCCTTAAGGTGAAACTGCGGTAAAAACCGGCTACCGGAAGTCCCCTGATCTTATAGCCTGCGTCCGGCACCTTTTCCATTTCCATCCGGCCCTCGGCTCCGACAAAAAGGATATCGATCCCCGGATCTTTCTTCCTGAGAGCATTTGCGATCGAAATAGCCGGAAATATATGTCCTCCGGTACCTCCGCCGCTGATGATAATCCTTTTATGCCTTTGCTGATCCATAAATTATTTCGCCTTCATCTTTCTGTTCCTCCTCCGGGAGATCTTCCTTTTTCATCCGTGCATTGACCACCCTGCTGACGCTGAGTATAACACCGACCGAGAAACACATTATTATCACGGAAGTCCTTCCCCAGCTTACAAGCGGAAGTGTCTGTCCTGTCACAGGCAAAATTCCCGTGGCAACCATCATATTCAGCATTGCCTGTGAAACGATCATAACAACAAGCCCCAGTACCAGGTAAGCAGGAAAGGCAGTGTCGCATTTTCTTACAATGGTGATACCTCTGAAAAGGAGTATCATATATGCGAGTACGAGTGGGATGGCCCCCAGGAGCAAGCCATATTCCTCAATAATTATTGCAAAAATGAAATCTGAATTTGACTGGGGAAGCATGTTTCTCTGAATGCTGTGACCCGGTGCTTTACCGAACAGACCGCCTGTTGAAATGGCTATCTTAGCCTGGTTGATCTGGTAATTATCGCCTGTATCACCTTTCCCCGTAAAGAAACTTATAAGCCTCTCAATCCAGGTCATCACCCTGTTATCTTCCTTAATCAGCCATAAAAGAAGGGCGAACAACACTATGAAAACTACTGATAATCCGATATATGCAAGCAGGTATTTAAAGGGTACTCCACCTATGAACAATATCAGAATGCATATACCGAATACCATGATTGCAGTTGAAAGGTTTTCCGGCATTATAAGAGCACATATTGCAAAAACCGGGATCATGAAGAATTTTGTTACAAGTACGAAATCCTTAAGCTGGTTCTGGTATTTTGCAAGTGTTCTGGCGAGGTAAATGACAAGCGCTACCTTGGCGATATCTGATGTCTGTATCCTGAATCCTATAAAAGGGATCTCAAGCCAGCGGGTTGCATCATTGATCCTTACCCCGAAGAAGAATGTAAGTACCAGCAGTCCGGCCGAAACAATAAGGGCAATGCCTGCAAGTGAGGAATAGATCCTGTAAGGAAGATAATGTACGATAATAATGATTATAAGTCCTGCCGTAAGCATCATAAGCTGGCTTCTCAGGAAGTATGTCGTGTTACCTCCATGGTTCCTGAATGCCACATTTACCGAGGAGCTGTAAACGGCAAGGAGGGAATAGACCATAAAAATGGCTACAAGTCCCCATATAGCCCTGTCGCCTTTAAACGTTTTTGTAAGCCATCCCTGTTGCATGACCTTGATATTTAAAGATTCCTTACAGCTGCTTTGAACTGACGCCCCCTGTCCTCATAATTCATGAAAAGATCAAAACTGGCACATGCAGGGGATAGTAATACTGTATCGCCTTTCCGGGCAAGGTAGTAGGCTGACCGTACGGCCTCTTCCATTGATATTGTCTCAACTATTGTCGGGACTTTATCCCGGAAAGAATCGATTATCTTTTTATTGTCTTTACCAAGGCACACCACAGCCTTCACCTTTTGCTTCACAACCTGGAACAGCTCGGAATAATCGTTTCCCTTGTCAACGCCTCCGGCGATCCATACAACGTCAGTCTCCATACATTCAAGGGCATACCATGTTGAATTTACATTGGTTGCTTTTGAATCATTTATGAAATTTATACCGCTCACCTTTATTACCGGCTCCAGTCGGTGTTCCACGCCCTGGAAATCAGCGAGGCTCTCTCTGATCACATCCTTACGGATATTAAGCACTTTACCAGCAATAGCCGCAGCCATTGAATTGTAGGTGTTATGACGTCCTTTAAGCGCCAGTTCGTGAATGGTCATAAGCTTGGTTTTATTTTGGTAATCAATAATTAAATCGTCCTCTTCAATGTAAGCTGTCATATTCTCCTTCACCGTATCGGAAAAAGGAAGGAGGGTCATCATAAATTCTTTTTTTGCCAGCTCTTTTTGTATAACCGGATCATCAGCCCAGTAAATAAAAAAATCCTGTTTCCCCTGATTCCGTGTTATTCTGAACTTGGAATCAATATAATTTTGGAAATCATATCCATACCTGTCGAGATGGTCGGGGGTTATATTCATCAGAATAGCTATATCGGCTTTGAATCCGAACATGTCATCAAGCTGAAAGCTGCTTAACTCTATTACATAATAATCATGACCTCCGAGGGCTACCGACATGGCAAAACTGTTACCCACATTTCCGGTCATTGCAACGTTCCTGCCGGCTTTCTTAAGCATGTGGTAGATAAGGTTGGTAACCGTTGTCTTACCATTACTCCCGGTTACACATATCTTAGTCCCTTTTGCATATCTTCCGGCAAATTCAATTTCTGAAATAACAGGTATACCCTTGTCCCGTATCTTAATTATTATCTGGGCGTTTTCCTTTATCCCCGGACTCTTGATAACCTCATCAGCTGAGAGTATTTCGCTTTCGGTATGCCTGCCCTGCTCCCATCTTATATTATATTTGTCCAGGATCTCACGGTATTTCTCCTTTATCTCTCCATAATCAGATACAAATACATCAAATCCGTTTTTTACAGCCAGTACAGCCGAACCCGTACCACTTTCACCCGCACCGAGAATTACTATCTTCTTCTTCATTCAACTATCTGATCTTAAGCGTTACAATGCTGATAACAGCCAGTATTAATCCCACTATCCAGAACCGTGTGACAATTTTCGGTTCCGGATATCCTTTTTTCTGATAATGATGATGAAGGGGGGCCATAAGAAATATCCTCCTGCCCTCCCCGTATTTTCTTTTTGTTCTCTTAAACCATGACACCTGAAGTACCACCGAAAGATTTTCGGCAAGAAAGATCCCGCACAATACAGGGATAAGAAGCTCTTTCCGTATGACGATCGCAAATACCGCGATAATTCCTCCCAGGGCCAGAGAACCCGTATCTCCCATGAAAACCTGTGCCGGGAAAGAGTTGTACCAGAGGAATCCCACAGTCCCTCCTATAAATGCGCTGGCAAAGATCACAAGCTCTTCAGAGCCGGGGATGAACATTATTTTAAGATAATTGGCATAAATAATATTACTGGATACGTATGCGAGAATACCCAGGGCTGTACCGATTATTGCCGATACTCCAGTAGCCAGGCCATCAAGTCCGTCAGTAATGTTTGCGCCGTTCGATACAGCAGTCAGAACGAAAATAATTATCAGGATATACACTATCCAGGTCCATGCCTGCCTTTTATCCTTGTTAATAAATGCCACCAGCCAGGAATAATTGAATTCATTATTCTTAACAAAAGGTATTGTGGTTTTTGTCGATTTTCTCTCCATTATTACCTCTCTTTCGGGCGATACGGTAACAGGAGAATCAGCCAGTTCCCTTCTTTCACCTGATGTCAGCTCCGAAAGGTTGATCCTTTCGGTGATCATTACATCATCGCTGAAACACAGTGTAATACCTATTACCAGACCAAGAACTATCTGTCCCAGTATCTTGAACCTGCCTGCCAGACCTTCCTTGTTCTTCCTGTATATTTTGATATAATCATCTATAAAACCAATCAGGCCGAGCCATAATGTAGTGATAAGCATTATTATCACATAAATATTGTCAAGCCTGGCAAAGAGCAGGGTCGGAATTATTATTGATGCAAGTATTATTATTCCCCCCATCGACGGTGTTCCCTGTTTGCGGTATTGTCCTTCCAGCCCGAGGTCCCTTACGACCTCTCCTGCCTGCTTCTTCTGCAATAATTGTATTATCCTTTTCCCTATCATCAGGGAAATGAAAAGTGAAGTTATTACCGCTGCTGCCGACCGGAAGGAGATATAACTGAAAACTCCTGCCCCGGGGACATTAAGTTTGTCAAGATATTCAAACAGATAGTACAGCATTATTCAATATTATTTATCCGCAAGTGCCTTTCTGAGTTCTTCCCTGTCATCAAAATGATGCTTTATGCCATTTACCTCCTGGTAAGTCTCATGACCCTTTCCGGCAACAAGAATCACATCCCCGGGACCTGCAATCATGACAGCAGTTCTGATAGCTTCTCTCCGGTCGCATATCCTGACTGATCTTTTCCTCATGTCAACAGTCAGACCTTCTTCCATATCATCGAGGATCTTTTCAGGATCTTCGGTTCTCGGATTGTCAGAGGTGAGTATTAACCTTGTGCTTCCTTCGGCAGAAATAGCCGCCATTTTTGGCCTTTTGGTACGGTCGCGGTCTCCCCCGGCTCCTACAACCGTTATCAGGCTGACATCTGCCTTACGTATCTTGTTTAATGTGCTGATAACATTCAGAAGGGCATCAGGCGTATGGGCATAATCAACGATACCCGTTATTCCTCCGCGCGAACGTATCACCTCAAGCCTTCCGGGAACAGATGTAATTTCACTGAGGATGGTCAGCACTTCCCGGCTGTCAGCCCCGAGGAGAACAGCTGCAGAATAGACTGCAAGAAGATTTGAAGCATTAAAATCGCCTATGAACTTTGTCCAGACTTCTTCACCGTTTATCCTGAGGCCCATTCCCTGAAAGCTCTGCTCTATTATACCGCAACGGAAGTCGGCCATCCCTCTGACCGAAAAGGTAAAGTGACGCGCACTGCAATTCTGCAGCATGACCATTCCGTTCCTGTCATCGGCATTTACAAGTGCAAATGCAGCCGGAGGCAATGAATCGAACCAGCTTTTCTTAGCGGCCAGATACCTGTCAAAGGTCTTATGATAATCGAGATGATCGTGAGTGAGATTTGTGAAGATGCCTCCCGCAAATTCGAGCCCGGCTATACGTTTCTGATCAGAAGCATGTGAACTTACCTCCATGAAGGCAAAATCACATCCGGCTATAACCATTTCTCTCATCACACTGTTCAGCTGAACAGGATCAGGTGTTGTATGGGTGGCCTCAAGTTCTTTGTCAACAATATAATTACATACAGTTGAAAAAAGCCCGCATCTGTAACCAAGCCCTGTAAATAACCTGTAAAGCAGGGTGGCGATAGTTGTCTTACCGTTTGTCCCTGTCACCCCTGTCAGCTTTAACGCTGAGGATGGATTACCGAAGAAATTTGAGGAGACCTGGCCAAGGGCACGTGCAGAATCGCCTGTAATAATCCATGAAACATTCTGTGCAGGATTTTCTGGTAATTTCTCACAAATGACCGCTGTTGAACCTGAACTGACTGCACTGGCAATAAATTCATGCCCGTCACTCTTTGACCCTCTGACTGCAACGAACAGAGAATTTTCAGTCACCCTGCGGGAATCAAAAGCAATATTTTCTATTTCCCGCTTCCTTTCACCGGTGAAAGATAATACTTCAATGCCATTTAAAACTGTGCCAAGATCCATATTCCTACATATTCATTTCAAGAGAGACCACCTGTCCTTCAAAATATCTCTGACCATGTTCAGGCGATTGCCTGAGTACTTTCCCTTTACCGGTGAATTTCACCCTGTAACCTGAGTTTTCCAGCAGGTACATTGCATCCCTGAGGCTCATTCCCCTGACATCAGGTACAAGTCCTTTACTGATCTTTACTCCGGCATAGGTAATTGTATCGCCGCTTTCAAGTGTTTTAATCCATTCATCCTTTGAACGTTTGCGGACTCTGACGTCAAGTTCAGCAAGGACATTGTTAATATCCTGCCTGAATCCGTTACCTGCTTCAGGAACCCGGGAAGCCGTTCTTACATCTTTCGGGTCACTGTAGTCCCTGAAGAAATTTGTTGCATATACTTTATCAGATATCTCCCTGAAAACCGAACCGGCAACCTGATTGCCATAATACACACCGTTTGATGGTGCATTCACGACTACTATGCATGAATAGAGTGGATTATCAGCAGGGAAATAGCCAACGAAGGAAGCCTGATATGAGACACCGGATCCTGACTTATAGCCTCTGCTGCCTTTTGCGATCTGGGCCGTGCCTGTCTTTCCCGCGATCTTGTAATTATCATTCCTGAGGTTTGTCGCTGTACCATGTTCCACAACCCCCTCCATCATTTTTTTTGCTTTTCTGATTGTTGATCCGGAGGCTATTGAGTTCACAATTACATCGGGATTAAAATGTCTCAGGACAGTGCCATTACGAGTAATTGCGGTCACGAACCTGGGTTTCATCATTTTCCCGTCATTTGCCACTGCATTGTAGAAAGTCAGTATCTGCAGCGGGGTCATCTGTACTTCATAACCATGCGACATCATGGGAAGCGAAATGCCTGACCACAGCTTATCACCGGGGTATCTTATAAGAGGTTCACCTTCACCTTTGATCTGAAGGTCAAGTTTTTCATTAAGCTTCATGGCGCACAGCCGGTTAACAAAATCCATGGGCCGGTCAGCATACAAACTGGTAATGAGTTTGGCTGTCCCGACATTGGATGATTTTTCAAAAACCTGCCGGACTGTTATCCTGCCATAACCATCCTCTTTTGTATCGCGTATGACCTTATTATAGAATTTAACGCTTCCGGAACCTGTATCAACAATGTCGCCTGTATCAATCTTCCCCTCTTCAAGAGCAGCCATAAGAACAGGCAGTTTAAATGTAGATCCCGGTTCAGTGCTCTCGCCTACTGCATAATTATAGCTTTCATGATAATTCCCGTCAGATCCAATTTCAAGGTTGGCTATCGCACGTATATCACCGGTGGATACTTCCATGACCACGGCACAACCATGATGTGCATTGTGCTTTTTCAGCTGATTTGCGAGAGCGTTTGATGCAACATCCTGAAGGTCAATATCTATTGTCGTCACAACATCATTGCCGTCGCGGGAATCTACTGTACCTGCGGCATCAACAGTTATCCAGTCCCCTCCTGTCAGACGTTGTTTTACAGCCATACCATTCTTTCCGGCAAGCTCTTTATCAAACGAGCCCTCAATGCCGACCCGGGTACCTCCGTCGCCAAGATTAAGATATCCGATAGTTCTGGCAGCCAGCTCATTGTTGGGGAGGATCCGTCTGTTCTCAGCCTGTGCCATCAATCCTCCCTTATACTGACCTTCCCTGAAAATCGGCAGCTCCTTAAGCTTTTTAAGCGTCTCATAATCAACCCTCCTCTTGATAAGAAAATAGCGGTCACCTCTTTTCCGGGCATCAGTAATGGCAGATTTCCAGCCTTCAGCAGTCCTGACACCAAGGTATCTTGCAAGACCGGCTGAAAGGCCGTTAATCCCCGATGTCCATGTCTGCTGTGACATCCCGGTACTCCTGGTGTCCATATAAATTGTGTAATAGGGGATTGAACTTGCGAGAAGGCGGCCGTCATGTGCAAGGATATCTCCCCTGTCAGCCGGCAGTTCCGCTGTTGTGAAAACATACTTTTCGCTCATGGCCGACCATTTGCCATGCTCTATGGTTTGCAGGATGAGAATACGGATAAAAATTGCCAGTGCAGCAATTGCAAGCACAAAATAAAGAATGCCACCCCGGAATACTATATCGTCTCTTACAGCCATAATTCCTAGTTATCAATAAGGAGCTTGAAAGCCGGAGTTTTAAGCTCCTCCAGTTCAAGGCCTTTTTCCCTTACCATCTTATATACTTCCGATTGTCTGCTCACATACATCAGATCAGCCGAGGTTGAAAGAGATTCAGCCCTCAGCTCTTTCACTTCCCGCTGAATCCTGTTCATATCACGTGTAATCTTCTCGGCATGGAACCTGTTGGCTATATAAACAGCCGCAATGAAGGTCAGAAGCATTACATACCAGATATTCCTGAGAATGATCTTTGAAGTGATCCCCCCACTCAGTACCTCCTTCATGATGCTTCCTGTACTGATCTTCTTTCCGTTTTCACCTTCCTCCTTAGCCATTTCTCAGATTTTTTCAGCAATTCTTAATCTTGCACTTCTGGCCCTGGTATTTACGGCAATCTCATCTTCTCCGGGTGTTATTCCCTTCTTATTGAGAACTCTGAAAGGAACTTCCGGATTGCCGTAAAAATCTTTCTTTTCAATTCCTTCAAAATTGCCCGAACGCATGAAATTTTTCACAATCCTGTCTTCGAGAGAGTGATAAGTTATCACGACAAGCCGACCGCCGCTGTTCAGCATTTCAAGAGACTGAAGCAGCATTTCCTTCAGATTTTCAATTTCGTGATTCACAGCTATCCTCAAAGCCTGGAAGACTTTGGCATAGAATTTATGTTCCTGACGTACCGGAGCCAGCGAACGTATAGCAGAGACAAGGTCACCTGTACGGACAATGGGTTTTATTCTGGCTGACGTAACAATTGCCCTGGCAACAGAGCGTGAATTTGAAAGTTCGCCATATTCGGATAATATGCCGGAAAGATCCGATTCATCCGATTTTCTTATAATATCGGCCGCTGTAGTGCTGCCATCCCTGTTCATCCTCATGTCAAGCGGGGCATCGAACCTGAAGGAAAATCCCCTGTCCGGTTCATCAAACTGATGAAATGAGACTCCCAGATCGGCTATCAATCCGTCTATAGAGCTAATTCCATTAAATTTGAGGTTGTTCCTGAGGAACCTGAAATTCTGGTTAAGAAAAATGAATCGGCTGTCAGCGGGGATATTTACAGCAGCATCCTCATCCTGGTCAAATGCTATAAGCTTTCCCGAAGTCAGCCGGCTGAGAATTTCCCTTGAATGCCCCCCGCCTCCGAATGTTGCATCAACATATATACCGTCAGGGCGGATATTCAGCCCTTCAATACTCTTTTCCGGCATTGCAGGTATATGATAGACCATGGTTAATCGGAATCATTAATATCACCCAGAAACTCTTCCGTCTGATTCGCCAGATCTTCGGGCGTCATATCGGTTGAATGATAATTCTCAGCTGCCCATATCTCTATCTTTCCGTCCTGCCCGAGAAGAACCACATCCCGTTCAACACCGATAAGGTCGAGAAGCCTTCTCGGTAAAAGAAAACGATTATTGCTGTCAAGCTCCAGTTTGTCAGTGCCTTTATAAAAATTCCTGAGGAAATTACTATGGAGACGGTTGTATGGATTTATCTTTTTTCGTATCTTTTCAACCTGGCGGTTCCAGTCATCAGCGGAATAAAGTACCAGGCAGTTTACGAAAATATCTTTACGGACTATCAAATGATCGCGGGAATCAACAGGCAACTGCTTTATGAAATCCATAGGAAGTATGATCCTTCCCTTGGAATCAACCTTGCAATAATTTTCACCGATAAAGGTGGCCATGACTTTCTTGATTTCAATCAGGACGCTAAAATAAAGAAAAAATCTCCACTTTCCCCCACTTTCCTCCACTTTTTTATTTTAACATGTTAATAACTTTTATTAAACTCATCGGAAAGCCGCATGAATTCGAAACTCTGGTCTTAAAAAAAGTTATTAACAATAGGGCATAATAAACATAACCCTATCCCCAACCTCCCGCTGTCGCGCTCGTCTTCACCTAAGAAATGATTAAATAACGAAAACTATTGTAATTGTCTGGATTATATATAATTAACTTTCCCCTCCTTTCAAAGGAGGGGTGGCCAGACGCAGAAACCGTCGGACTTGCAGAAATATTAATTGTCTGGCCGGGGTGGTTAATTCAATTTTTTCGTTACTTTTATTTTAATGGATAACAAACACCTTTTTAACCGAAAAAGTCTCAAACCTCTCAGATCATATCTGAGAAGTAATTCCACTTCTGATGAGTCCGTTTTATGGAATCAACTTAAGTCAAAGAATCTTTAAAGAAGAAAGTCCAGAAGACAACAAAGGTCAACCACCCCGGCCGGGAATGCAGGATTGTAATCATATTATAATCAGCAATCCCGGCCACCCCTCCTTAAAAAAAGGAGGGGAAACTTTTGTTCGCAACAACCCTTAAGTTGACGGCTAGGGGGAAAAGTGGGAAGGGTTATAAATAATAAAGGGAAGGGATAAAGGTTTAAAAAATTACCAGGGGACAAGCTGTATTTTAAGTTTTTTTAAAATTTGATAATTTTACGCGATTTAAATGCAAGAAAATGGACGGACAGGGTGGAAATGAAGAAGTATTGCAGATTGATGTACAGAAAGTGCTGGAATCGAAGAATCCTTCACTTGCAAAGACGGTTCCTTCTTTTCTGATAAACTACCTCAAAAGGATAATTCATCAGGACGAGATCAATGAGCTTCTCCGGATGAACAGTCATCTGAAGGATGCCGGGTTTGTAAGGGCTACCCTTGACTACATGAAAACGACATACCGGGTATATGGCAGTGAAAATATTCCGGTAACCGGAAGATATATATTTGTTTCAAACCATCCTCTGGGAGGGCTTGACGGTCTGGTATTCATGAATGAATTATCGAAATATTATACAAACATCAAGTTCCCCGTAAATGATATACTAATGAATATTAAAAATTTATCGGGGTTCTTCCTTCCGGTAAATAAGCATGGAGGCCAGACAAGGGAGGCCATTAAACAGCTTGAAGACATATATGCATCAGATTGTCAGGTACTTTACTTTCCTGCAGGATTATGTTCACGTAAGAAAAAGGGGGTGATTAAGGATCTTGTCTGGCATAAAAGCTTTATTACAAAAGCAGTTCAGCACAAAAGGGATGTCGTTCCGGCATTTTTCTCGGGGAAAAATTCTGATTTCTTCTACAATCTGGCAAATATAAGGGCCTTCCTGCGAATAAAGGGGAATATAGAAATGCTTTATCTTCCCGATGAAATGTTCAGCCAGAAAGGCAAGGATATATCTCTGGTTTTCGGAAGAGCTATCCCGTGGCAGACCTTCGACAGTTCAAAATCACCTTCTGAATGGGCAGAATGGGTAAAATCCAGGTCTTATGAGCTGGAATCACTTATACTCCGGTAATACGGAATAAAAAAAATCCTAAATTGCACAGTTTTTTTCCGCAGAGTCAGAACTAACCCTATCGAAGAAGATGGAACCTGTCGTTGAACGTTTACCCCTTGATCAGATTATTGCAGAACTTACAAAAGAAAGGTTCCTCAGGAAGACCAACAATGCCGGTAACGAGGTATACATTTTTGATAACAATGATTCGCCTGTACTGATGCACGAAGTCGGCAGGGTCAGAGAGCTTACTTTCCGGCATGCCGGAGGAGGCACAGGTCATACGATCGACATAGATAAGTTTGATACAGCACCTGAAGATCCCCAGAAACAACTGATCGTCTGGGATCCTGAAAACAAGGAGATTGTCGGAGGCTATCGCTTTTACTTTCCTCTGAAAGGCTGTACAAACTGCGATATAACAAAACTAGCTTCTTCCGACTATTTCAGTTTCTCGTCAAAATTCCTCAAAAAATATTACCCCCATCTCATGGAGTTGGGGAGATCATTTGTTCTTCCTGAATATCAGTCCAGGGCAAGGGGAAGGAAGAGCCTTTATGCGCTTGACAATCTGTGGGACGGTCTTGGCGCACTTATCATTGAAAATCACCATATCAAATATCTTTTCGGGAAAGTTACAATGTATACTCACTTTAATCAGAATGCCAGGAATATGATACTGTTCTTCCTGAAAAGGCATTTTGATGATCCCGATAATCTTGTTACACCGGTAGATCCTGCAAATATTGATATTCATGAAGATGAAATGAGGAAGATCTTTACCGGCCGGCGCTACAAGGATAATTACAAGATCCTGTCATCTGAAGTAAGAAAACTTGGAGAATCGATACCTCCGCTTATTAATGCCTATATGAACCTTTCACCGACGATGCGCACCTTTGGTACCTTTATCAATCATAAGTTCGGCAATGTAGAGGAAACAGGCATAATGATAACACTCAGGGATATCTATGTGGAAAAGATAAACAGGCATCTGGCCTCCTATAAGAAGGATTTCATGATAACCTGGTTCTCTCACGACAATCAGTAAGCTCTGGCTTTTCTTCCCTCAATAAAGTTGATGAAGGACTGGTTTGCGACCTTATTTCCTCCCGGAGTAGGATAATTGCCCGTAAAATACCAGTCGCCGGTATGACCCGGACAGGCTGTATGAAGTCCCTCAATGGACTGGAAAACTATTTCAACTTCAGCTTTTATTTCTTCAGATTTCAGCATGGCAGCAATTTTCCTTGATATCTCTTCAGGGCAGAAAGGCTTATAAATTTCCCTGACAAGATTCCTTATTCCGGTAACAGGCTTCTCCATTTCTGCTTTTGCATCCTCATAAATCATTCCGATAATATGCTCCCTTCCCGTATCTTTCAGCAGTTCTACAGCCGCCCTGAAAGCGATAAGATCGCCAAGCCTTGCCATGTCAATTCCATAACAGTCCGGATAGCGTATTTGCGGGGAAGATGATACAACAACTATCTTTTTCGGTTCAAGCCTGTCAAGGATCTTAATAATACTCATTTTAAGAGTGGTGCCTCTCACAATTGAATCGTCAATCACAACAAGGTTATCTTGTCCCCTTCTTATGACGCCGTATGTAACGTCATATACATGTTCCACGAGATCATCCCGTGCCGAATCCTGGGTAATGAAAGTCCTGAGTTTTACATCTTTGACGGCGATCTTTTCCACTCTGGGACGGTGATTGATTATCCCGGCAAGCTGGTCCCTTGTAAGGCTGGCAGCGTTTCCGGATATGGCATCTATCTTTGACTGGTTCAGATAATCCTCCACACCCTTTATAAGTCCATAAAATGCACTTTCAGCAGTATTTGGAATATATGAAAATACAGTATTGTCGGTATCATAATTAACTGCCCGCAGAACGGGATGAGTAAGCAATTCCCCGAGCTTTTTTCTTTCACGGTAAATAGTCTTATCCGTCCCCCTCGAGAAATATATGCGTTCAAAAGAACATTTTCGCGGTTCAGTTTCTTCTTTAATCCTTTCTATAGATATATTCCCTGCAGCTTTAATTATCAGTGCATGTCCCGGCGGAAGTTCATTTACACCATCAGTCCTTATATTGAAAATAGTCTGGATGACAGGTCTCTCTGAAGCAACTACAACTACCTCATCATCTATGTAATAAAAGGCAGGTCTTATACCGGCTGGATCTCGTACAACAAATGCGTCACCATGACCGGTCATTCCTGCCATTGCATATCCGCCATCCCAGTTACGGCTGGCTTTCTGCAGAACAGTCACCAGGTTGATATCCCTCTCAACCATAAGTGAAACTTCTTTTTTGGAATATCCCTGTTCCCTGTAAAGCCTGAACAGCCTGTCATGCTCCTCATCAAGGCGATGTCCAACGTTCTCCAGTATTGTAACTGTATCGGAAAAATCCACGGGATTCTGACCCAGATCGACGAGGTTATTGAAAACCTCGCTTACATTTGTCAGATTAAAATTACCTGCCATCACGAGGTTTCTTGACCTCCAGTTATTCTCACGGCTCACGGGATGGACATAGTCTATCTTGTAGTTGCCATATGTTCCGTACCTCAGATGCCCGAGGTAAATATCACAGATAAATGGAACTTTCTCCTTTATCAGATCCGCATCAGGTGCCGTTTTAATATCCTGATGAAGGGATTTTTCAATCCCGTCATATATTATCCCGAATATTTCCTTGATGGGATCTGACTTGTTTGATCTTTGTCTGAATATATACTGGTTTCCCGGAGCGACATTAAGTTTGATGCCTGCAATTCCGGCGCCGTCCTGACCCCTGTTATGCTGTTTTTCCATCATCAGGTACATCTTCCTCAGCCCGTAACTCCAGGTTCCGTATTTACCAAAATAGTAGCCTAACGGCTTGCGTAGTCTCAACAGTGCAATGCCGCATTCATGTTTAATATTATCACTCATGATTAATTCCGGGTCACTCCCGGGTAATTAATTACAGCCGGAACAGGATACGCATTAGGGAACTCCCGCCGGATAGCCATCAGGTCCTTGTAAAGCTCGGTTTTGGTTCTGTAATCCCCTGCCCTTATCATGAAATAACCGGGCTCCTGGTATTGAGCATAGGAAATTATCCCGGGGAATTTATTTATGAATTCTGCTCTTGCCCGCGCAGATTCTTCACGTGCATTTCTTACTGAACTGTAATATATCTGTATCCTGAAGCCCTGGATACCCCTTGTACCTTCCATGGTTCTGAGTCGCCCGTTTGCAAGGATCGACCGGCTGATAAGGGAATCTATCCCCCGGTCCTGTGAGATTGTAAGGGCTCCGCAGTTCTTCTCATCCTGCCGTTTCAAAAGATCAGCAGTTCTCATAAATTCCTGAGACCTGCAAACACCTGCTGTGATAAACAGCAAAATCAATATCGTTAAAGCATTTCTTATCATCCTTTTATAATCTATTCCAGCGCCTCAGCCAGTTCGTCTGTCATCTCCAGATTATGGTATACATTCTGTATATCATCGTCGTCCTCAAGGGCTTCAATGAACTTCAATACTTTTTTCGCTGATTCAACATCCAGCTTTTTTGTATCATTTGGTATCCTCTTCAACCTTGATTCTTCAGGTTCTATACCCATTTCTCCAAGTTTCCTGCTAACACTTCCGAAATCTTCCTTGGGACAGGTTATTGTAACCGTATCATCATCGACCTCGAAATCTTCGGCTCCTGCATCTATCATTGCCAGTTCCAGGTCGTCAAGATTCAGATCATCCTCCCTGGCAATTGTAAATATTCCTTTCCGGTCGAAAACATAACTTAGTGAACCGTTTGTGCCAAGATTACCTCCATACTTATTGAATGCCGATCTGACGGATGCAACAGTTCTGTTGTTATTATCTGTCAGAGCCTCAACAAAAACAGCTATCCCGTGAGGTGCATAGCCTTCAAATGAGGTTTCAAGATAACTGACCGATTCGGAACCGACAGCCTTTTTAATTGCCCTTTCAATGTTATCTTTCGGCATATTGGCGCCTTTGGCATTCTGAATTGCCAGCCTGAGCCTGGAATTGGAATCAGGATCACCTCCGCCTTCCCTTGCCGCAATAATTATCTCCTTGATAATCTTCGTGAAGATCTTTCCCCGTCTGGCATCAGCAGCCCCCTTCTTTCTCTTGATCGTAGACCATTTATTGTGACCTGACATACAATATGTTTTAAAGGTTTGAGATTGCAAAATTAAATATTTCTTTAATACATCATTCACGTTATGTACTTTTGTAAGCCGAAATATTTAAATCGGCGTCCGGCGTGAGGCGTCCGGCGTGAGGCGTGAGGCGTGAGGCGTGAGGCGTGAGGCGTGAGGCGTGAGGCAGGCGGTGAGTTCTTGCTCTGAGCCCTGTGCCCTGTGCCCTGAGCCCTGTGCTCTGTGCCCTGAGCCCTGTGCTCTGTGCTCTGCGCCAAAAGTGGGGGTGGCAGTAATACTTTTAAAATGAACAAAAACCTGTATATAGAGACTTATGGCTGTCAGATGAATATAGCTGACAGTGAGGTTATTGCATCTGTAATGGCAGAACACGGATACAGCCAGGTTCAGGATATTACCCGGGCAGGGATCATTCTGATAAATACCTGTTCAATCCGCGAAAATGCAGAACAGAAGATTTGGAACAGGCTGAAGGAGATAAGAAGTCTGAAAAGGAAAAACAGGAAAATTATCGTAGGACTTACCGGATGTATGGCTGAAAGATTGAAGGAAGAACTTCTTGAAAAGGAACTGATAATAGATATTATTGCCGGGCCGGATGCATACAGGGACCTGCCTGCTCTTGCAAAGGAAGCCGAAAACGGACGTAAAGCCGTAAATATAACTCTGTCCCGTTGTGAAACATATTCCGATATTTCGCCGGCTTACGACGAAAACGGTGGTATCAGCGCCTTCATTCCCATAATGAGGGGCTGTAACAACATGTGTTCCTACTGTGTGGTCCCTTATGTAAGAGGTGCGGAAAGAAGCCGTGATCCCGATTCAATCCTGAAGGAAGCAGGTGACCTTGTCCGCAGGGGATTCAGGGAAATAACACTTCTGGGACAGAATGTAGACTCCTATAAGTACATATCCGGAAATCAGGTGACTGAATTTCATCACCTTATTGAAAAGGTTGCTATGACAGACAGATTACTGAGGGTACGGTTTACTACATCACACCCCAAGGATATTTCTCAAGAGTTATTAAGAACCATAGCCCGCAATGAAAACATCTGCAGACATATTCACCTTCCTGTTCAAAGCGGGAGCAGCCGGATACTGCAACTTATGAACCGCGGCTATACACGGGAGGATTATTTTTCACGGATCAGTGCGATCAGGAACATAATTCCTGATTGTTCCATATCCACCGATATTATTACAGGATTCTGTACCGAGACGGAGGAGGATCATGAAGAGACTCTCTCACTGATGAAATGGGCTGAATTCGATTTTGCATATATGTTCAGGTACAGTGAGAGGCCGGGGACCAGGGCAGCAAGAAGGCTGAAGGATGATGTTCCTGAAGAGATAAAACTAAGAAGACTCAATGAAATAATCTCCCTTCAGAATTCCTTGTCAAAAAAATCCAAAAGACATGATATTGGCAAAGTTTTTGAGGTACTTACAGAAGGTTTTTCGAAGAGATCTGCTGATTCTCTGACCGGAAGGACATCTCAGAACAAGGTTGTTGTATTCCCCGGCTCAGGTAAAAAGAAGGGTGATTATGTTAATGTCCTGATTGAAGATTGTACTTCGGCAACATTGAAGGGACGGATCATTTAAAAGATATTTATTGGATATGAATTTGTTTCAGTTTAACTTGCAGTACCAAATATTACAACCTCAAGAATGTATTTGCGCATATCAGTTTTAATACTCCTGTCATTTTTAACCTTCAGCACCCCATATGCTCAGAAGGGCGGAAAGAAAATTATCATAACAGGTACGGTTCTTGATGAAAACAACAATCCTGCCGCTCAGGCTGAGATATTCGCCGATGGCGAAAGCACAGGGAATTTTACAGGTTACCAGGGCAGGTTCAAAATCAGGGTTCCTTCTGATATTAAAGTTATTTCGGCATTCTCCGAAACACTGGGATATGGCGAAACCGAAATAAACGGCCGCTCTGACCTTACTCTGAAGCTTGACAAGTCGGCATCAAAAGGTCAGGCAGGCAATACCGGAAAAACCGGAACCGTAGATCTCAGTCCCGGCGCTTCAAAAAAGATGAATACCTATACGGACATTTACCAGATGATAAGACATGAAGTGACAGGAGTTGTTGTTTCGGGCAGAAGTATAATGGTTCAGGGTCCAAACTCCTTTTTCGGAAGCTCACAACCACTCTTTGTGGTCAATGGTGTAAGGGTTAACAGTATTGACAATATTAATCCCCTGGAGGTTAAATCTATTAAGCTCCTCAAAGGTTCGGCTGCGAATATTTACGGAAATGACGGAGCTAACGGAGTAATAGTAATTGATCTTCAGAGTTCAGCAGATAAAAACAACCAAAAAAAATAAAAACATGCCTTACAGAATTTTAGCTATTATCCTGGCGTCACTTATGATGTGGCCGGTCATATCCGCCCAGAAAGAAACGAAAAAGTTCTTCGTCACAGGTGTTGTTCTGGATTCAGAAAAGAATCCGGTTGAAGGTGCCATTATTCTTATTGATAATAAATATACAAATAAGTCAACCGACAATAAAGGTTCCTTCAGGGTGAAGGTCGGGAGGGATGCGGAGCTGATTTCAGTTGTCACACCTGACAAGGGTATCGGCGAAGCGCTGATAGATGGAGAAAAAATCCTGAATATCACTCTCAGACCTGGAACAGCGCCTTCACAATCAGGCACTACCGCTACCCCACGGGAAGAAGAGAAAGTTGACATAGGGTATGGGTCAATAAGGAAGAAAGATCTTACAACCCCGGTAAACCAGCTGGATGTCAGGAATTCCAGGTATTCAACCTATACAAATATTTATGAGATGCTTAAAGGGGCTGTACCGGGAGTTCAGGTATCCGGAACGAAAATCACCATTCAGGGAGCTGGTTCTTTAATGATGAGCACTGATCCCCTGTTTATTGTCGACGGTAATGAGGTAGGCTCAATAAGTGATATACCGCCTTCACAGGTTGAGTCAGTACAGGTCCTCAAAGGAGCTTCTGCATCAATTTATGGCTCCAGGGGTGCAAACGGGGTAATCCTAATAAAGCTTATCGGAGCAAATACAAGAAGATAAGATCATTCCTTTTTCTTCCTGAAGTCGATCATCAGTTCATGAAGCTGTTTTTCTGAAACCGGTGCCGGTGTATCAAGCATTACATCCCTTCCTGCATTATTTTTTGGGAATGCAATAAAGTCACGGATTGAATCCTGGCCTCCGAACATAGCCACCAGCCTGTCGAAACCAAATGCTATTCCTCCATGCGGGGGAGCCCCGTATCTGAAAGCATTCATAAGAAATCCGAACTGCTCCACTGCCTCCTCGTCAGTGAATCCCAAAGCTTTGAACATCAGTTTCTGAAGTGAAGAATCATGTATCCTGACAGATCCTCCGCCGATCTCCACCCCGTTAATAACCAGGTCATATGCATTTGCACGTACTTTTCCCGGATCAGTTTCCATCAGAGGAATATCTTCCGGTTTTGGCGATGTGAAAGGATGGTGCATTGCAAAAAATCGTTTTTCTTCCTCATTCCACTCAAGCAAAGGAAAATCAACAACCCAGAGTGGCATGTAATTGTCTCTTTTTCTCAGCCCAAGCCTGTTCCCCATCTCCAGTCTGAGCTCTGATAATGCTGAGAGGGTTTTTATTCTCTCCCCGGAAATTACCAGTATAAGGTCCCCCTGGCCGGCCCCCGTCTTTTCAGCCCAGATTTCAAGATCTTCCCGGGAATAAAACTTGTCAACCGATGATCTCAGAGTGCCATCATTACCATATCTCAGATAAATAAGTCCTTTAGCCCCGATCTGAGGTCTTTTTACAAAATCTGTAAGTTCATCAATCTGTTTCCTCGTATAATCAGCACAACCTGAGACACATATCGCGCCCGTGAATTCAGAAGTATCAAAAACTGAAAAACCATGACCTTTAACTACTTCAGTAAGATCATAAATTTTCATTCCAAAGCGGAGATCCGGCTTATCAGTACCATACAGTTCCATAGCCTCAGCGTAGGATATTCTCCTGAACGGTTCAGTGAAACTGATATTTTTTATTTTATTGAAAAGGTACTTTATCAGTCCTTCAAAAGTATCAAGTATTTCATCCCTTGTCATGAATGACATTTCGCAGTCGATCTGTGAAAACTCGGGCTGACGGTCAGCCCGGAGATCCTCATCCCTGAAACATCTGACAATCTGAAAGTATCTGTCAAATCCTGCGACCATAAGAAGCTGTTTGAGGGTCTGCGGTGATTGTGGCAGGGCATAGAAAGTACCCGGCTGCATTCTGCTCGGTACAATAAAATCCCTGGCCCCTTCAGGTGTCGATTTGATCAGAAAAGGAGTCTCAACTTCAATAAATTCTTTCGAATCCAAATATTTACGTACTTCCTGAGCCATCCTGTGACGCAGTATTAAATTGTTTTTTACCGGGGCTCTTCTCAGGTCAAGATAACGGTATTTCATTCTCAGTTCGTCACCTCCATCTGTCTCCTCTTCAATTGTGAACGGCGGCAGTTCGCTTGGATTGAGAATGTTGATTTCTGACACTTCAATCTCGATGTCTCCTGTGGGTATTTTCGGGTTTTTATTGCTCCGTTCCTTAACCCTGCCTTTTGCCTGTATCACAAACTCACGCCCGGTCTTTCTTGCCTTCTCACAGAGAGAAGCATCGGTTTCCATATTGAAAACAAGCTGAGTTATCCCGTATCGGTCGCGAAGATCAGTAAATGTCATACCCCCGAGATCTCTTGATTTCTGGATCCATCCGCATAATATGACGTCTTTACCGGCATCATTTAAATTAAGTTCCCCGCATGTATGTGTCCTGTACATTTTCTTCTTTTTATGATCCACAAAAATAAAAATATTATGACTGTAAGCAGTCCGGGTCTCTCTATTTCTTCATACATTTAAAGTGTGCAATAACTTTATATGCAGACAGCAAGACACGAGAAATACATGAAAGCTGCCCTGGAAGAAGCAGAAAAAGCATTTAACAGGCAGGAGGTGCCTGTAGGCGCAGTAATCGTATGCAGGGATACTATTATTGCCAGGGCACATAATCTTAATGAGACATTAAAAGATCCGACCGCCCATGCGGAAATGCAGGCAATCACTGCTGCCACAAACTGGCTGGGAGGAAAATACCTGACAGATTGTATTATTTATGTGACAGTTGAACCATGTGCAATGTGTGCAGGGGCAATCGGATGGAGCCAGGCTGCAGGACTGGTTTACGGTGCATCCGATCCGAAAAAAGGTTATACAGGAGTTTTAGGGGGTCTGCTCCACCCAAGAACCGTCGTATTAAAAGGAATACTCGAAACCGAATGCAGTGAAATTATGGTAAGGTTCTTTAAGAAAAAAAGATTAAGTTTATAAAAAATTCTTATATGACCTTCGATAACACTAAACAGATAATCAGTATCAGGATCAGATTATTTATTGCAACTGTCCTGATACTTGCCTACCTGGCGGTTACCTACCTTATCGGACGTATAAAATTTCCGGTCCTTGGCCTGAGTGAAACCGCCTGGACAATTATTCTTATTGCAATTTATCTTATCATTTTTTTCATCCCCATTATGCTGAACCATCAGTTCATTTCATATTCGGATGATGATGAAAACATTGTAATTAAATATTTCAATGCAGGTATCGGAGGAGGGAAAAAGAATTCAATCAAGATTTATAAAACTGCTTTTGCCGGATATAAAACCGAATCAAGGCTTTTCGGACTCGATAAGAGCCTTATTCTTTACCAGAAGGTAGGTCAGAACGTAGCGAAATACCCACCTGTACACATCAGTGCCCTAAGCAAAGAACAGAGGAACAAACTTATCAAATCTCTGAATGATCATATCCCTGCCATATGATTTAATTCAGGGCAGAATATGAGTTAAATCATTTTTAATGAGGAAACTATGTCTCAGTTTTGCATCAAATAACAAGTTGGCAGTAAACAGTTGGCAGTTGGCAGGAAGAACCATTTGCCAACTGCCTTTTGCCAACTGCCAACTATTGAAGTTGTGGTTGCTCTTTGCCAACTGCCAACTGCCAACTGCCAACTTATAAATTGAATAATGATAATTAGTCGCATTACATAAAACTAACTAAATATTTACAAAATGAACGTAGACAAAATCTTGAACAACCTCGAGAAAAAGCATCCGGGAGAGGTTGAATATCTTCAGGCAGTAAGGGAAGTTCTCGAGTCTATCGAGGAGGTATATAATGAAAATCCCCAGTTTGAATCTGCAAATATCATCGAACGCATCATTGAGCCTGACAGGGTAATAATGTTCAAAGTACCCTGGGTTGATGATGAAGGAAATGTAAAAGTTAACCTTGGTTACAGAGTTCAGTTTAACAATGCTATAGGCCCATATAAGGGAGGTCTGCGCTTCCATCCGAGCGTAAATCTGTCAATCCTCAAATTCCTTGGATTTGAACAGATATTCAAGAATGCACTTACAACCCTTCCGATGGGCGGAGGTAAAGGAGGCTCAGATTTTGATCCCAAAGGGAAATCAAATGCCGAGGTAATGAGATTCTGTCAGTCATTCATGCTGGAACTCTGGAAATATATTGGTCCGGAAACAGATGTTCCGGCAGGTGACATAGGAGTCGGTGGCCGTGAAATAGGATATCTGTATGGTATGTATAAAAGGCTTAAGGGAGATCATACCGGGGTGCTTACAGGAAAAGGGAGTAACTGGGGCGGATCGCTGATCAGGCCGGAAGCCACGGGCTTCGGAGCAATATATTTTGTTCAGGAAATGCTTGCTGCAAGGAAAGAGACAATAAAGGGCAAAACAATTTCCATTTCAGGCTTCGGAAATGTGGCCTGGGGCGCAGCGCTTAAGGCAACAGAACTCGGAGGTAAAGTTGTCACAATATCAGGCCCCGACGGCTATGTGTACGATCCTGACGGAATATCGGGAAAGAAGATCGATTATATGCTTGAGCTGCGCTCATCAAACCAGGATATTGTCAAACCTTATTCATATGTCTTTGAAGGTGCTGAATTTCATGCGGGGAAAAAGCCATGGGAAGTAAAGGTCGATATTGCTCTTCCATGTGCAACCCAGAATGAACTTAACGGACAGGATGCCGCCAGATTGCTCGAAAACAGTGTGATGATGGTTGCTGAAGTATCAAATATGGGATGTACTCCCGATGCGGTTGAAACATTCATCAGAAACAGTATTATGTTTGCTCCCGGGAAAGCGGTCAATGCTGGCGGGGTTGCAACATCAGGACTGGAAATGACTCAGAATGCAATGAAAATGAGATGGAACCAGCAGGAAGTCGATGGCAGACTCCACGAAATTATGAAGAACATTCATGAACAGTGCTGCCGGAACGGGAAACAGGCTGATGGCTATATCGACTATGTTAAAGGAGCTAATATTGCAGGATTCCTGAAAGTTGCAAACTCAATGCTTGATATGGGAGTAATATAATAAACTCACACCCTTTAAATCCCCCTCTCTCCGTCATTCGGCTTAAAGAGGGGGATTTTTTTTGTTGAACCTTTCAACATTTATTATATTTACATATCTCATTTCGCTGTATATGCCTGAAAATATTTTACTGAAGCATAAAATTGCTTTAGGCCTTATTCCCGGAATAGGTGATATAAATGCAAGGAAACTTGTTGCACATCTCGGAAGCGTTGAGGCTGTTTTCAGTGAAGCATACAGGAATCTTGTCAAAATACCCGGAATAGGACCTGAACTGGCTAAAGCAGTTTCTGACCACTCCTACCTTGAAGCAGCTGAACGGGAATCTGAGTATGTCACAAAGAATAATATCCTTACGTATTTTTATCTTGATGATGATTATCCGTTTCGTCTGAGACAGTGCGAAGATTCCCCTGTTGTATTTTTCTTTAAAGGAAACTGTGATCTTAATACATCAAGGATACTCAGTGTCGTAGGGACAAGGAATGCTACTCCCCGGGGGAAAGAATTATGTGATAAGATAATCGGAGGACTTGCATCTGACAATCCTGGTCTTATCATTGTCAGCGGGCTTGCTTATGGAATTGATATTACTGCTCACAAATCGGCTCTTGCAAATAACCTTCAGACTATTGCTGTTCTCGGTCATGGTTTTAAAACAATATACCCTTCGGCACACTGGTCCATAGCAACAACTATAATAAAAAAAGGAGGGCTCCTCAGCGATTTCCTGTCTGATGCACTTCCGGAAAGAAATAATTTCATTAAGAGGAACCGTATTATTGCCGGCCTCTCGGATTCAACACTTATTGTGGAATCCGGAATAAAAGGCGGTGCCCTGATAACTGCCGATATAGCCGCATCCTATAACCGCGATGTACTGGCAGTCCCGGGACGGCCGGAAGACCAGTGGTCGGCCGGGTGTAATAACCTCATTAAAAATAATAAGGCAGCACTCGTTGAATCATATCGCGATGTTGAGTATTTTCTTAACTGGATCCCTGAACACTCGAAGCCTTCAATCCAGAGAACCCTTTTTTCAGAACTCGATCCGAATGAGAAATTAATCTACGAATCTGTTTCATCGCAGGGAGAAATCTCTATTGATTCTCTCTGCAGATCACTCAACATCCCTGTATTCAGACTTTCTGCAATCCTTCTCCAGATGGAACTGAAAGGTCTGGTCAAATGTTATCCGGGTAATATTTACAGGATAAGTTAGGACTTCTAAAATATCTGTGTCGGTTTTTAACTAATTCAATCTATTTTAACCATTGATTTTAAGAAATTAAAAAATAATGCCATTATAGAAAAAATTATAAACCTTTTTACATATAATATCTATTGTTTTTCTATTTTTGGCGTTCGTTAAACTATAAAACTAAACTTTATATGGATCCAAGAGTACAGCAGTTCATGGCGATGATAAAAGCCAGAAATCCCGGGGAGAATGAATTTCATCAGGCAGTTCAGGAAGTATCTGAATCGCTTATACCTTTTATTGAAGATAATCCGAAATACAAACATGCAAAGATCCTTGAAAGGATCGCTGAGCCCGAAAGGACAATAATTTTCAGGGTACCATGGCTCGATGATAAGGGTGATATCCAGATCAACCGTGGCTTCAGGATAGAGATGAACAGTGCCATTGGCCCATATAAAGGCGGATTAAGATTCCATCCTACAGTAAACCTCGGTATTTTAAAGTTCCTTGCATTTGAACAGGTATTCAAGAACAGTCTTACCACTCTTCCCATGGGAGGCGGCAAAGGGGGTTCCGACTTTGATCCCAAAGGGAAATCCGATAATGAAGTGATGCGCTTCTGCCAGAGCTTCATGACAGAGCTCTTCCGCCATATTGGAGCCGATACGGATGTACCGGCCGGTGACATTGGCGTCGGAGGCCGGGAAATAGGATTTCTTTTCGGCCAGTATAAAAGACTTAAAAATGAATTCACAGGAGTTCTGACCGGCAAGGGTATTGAATGGGGTGGCTCACTCATCAGGCCCGAAGCAACCGGTTACGGTGTTACATATTTCGCAGCAGAAATGCTATCAACCCGGGATGAGTGTATAAAAGGAAAAACAGTCTGTATATCGGGTTCAGGAAACGTTGCCCAGTACGCAACAGAAAAGGTAACACAGCTTGGCGGCAAAGTGGTGACATCCTCCGATTCCAACGGATTTGTCTATGATCCTGATGGGATTGATCCGGAAAAGCTTAAGTTCATTATGGAACTAAAGAATGTAAAAAGAGGAAGAATAAAAGAGTATGCCGACAAATATCATGTTGAGTATTTTGAAGGAAAAACACCATGGGGAATAAAATGTGATATTGCAATGCCAAACGCTACACAGAACGAGATTGACGAGGAAGATGCAAAAATCCTCGTAAAAAACGGATGCATCTGCGTTGCTGAAGGAGCTAATATGCCTTCAACTCCCGGAGCTGTCGAAGTATTCCTGAAGGCTAAGATCCTGTATGGCCCGGGCAAAGCTGCTAATGCAGGTGGTGTGGCTACTTCAGGACTTGAAATGACCCAGAATTCAATGAGACTGCCATGGTCGCGCGAAGAAGTCGATGAAAGACTTCATACAATCATGAAAAATATCCATGCCACCTGTGTAAAATTCGGCACAGGGGATGATGGGTTCATTAATTATGTAAACGGAGCTAATATTGGCGGATTCGTTAAAGTAGCCAATGCCATGATAGCTCAGGGATTAGTCTGATGCAACTCATAGATACACATACTCATCTTTATTTAAAGGAATTTGACAACGACAGGGAAGAAGTTGTAAGAAGGGCTGTCAGTAGCGGGGTCGGCAAACTCCTGATGCCAAATGTAGATATTGAGACAATAGAACCAATGCTTTCGGCTGCAGAAAGATTCAGGGATATTTGCTTTCCTATGATCGGCCTGCATCCTACTTCTGTTAAAGAAGATTATAGCCCTCAGCTTGATGAAATTATCAGAATGGCTTCTACGGGCAGATTCATTGCTGTAGGTGAGATAGGAATAGATCTTTACTGGGACAAAACTCATCTGGCCGAACAGATAATAGCTTTCAGGAGACAAATTGAGTATGCAGTGAACACCGGACTTCCTGTTGTGATCCATTCCAGGAATTCAATAAATGATGTATTCTCTGTTCTTGAAGAATTTGCAGGTTCAAAACTTACCGGCGTCTTACATGCATACTCTGCTGATCATAAGTCTGCACGGAAAGCCGTAAAGATGGGTTTTATGCTGGGTATTGGAGGCCCGCTCACTTATAAGAATTCTATGCTGGGGAGCATTTGTAAAGAGGTGGGATTACAGAATATTGTCCTTGAAACCGATTCTCCATATCTTACACCCGTACCTTACAGAGGAAAACGTAATGAGAGTTCGTATATTTGTATCATAAACAGAAAGCTTGCTGAAATATTTGAAATGAGTGAGGAAGAGACTGCTTCTATAACATTCGAAAACTCCTGCAGGCTTTTCAATTTATGATCAAATGGCTAAACGGGGAAAAGAGACTTCAGTCCTGATAATCTATACAGGCGGTACCATCGGCATGGTGCATGACAGGCAAACCGGCTCGCTGGTACCTATCGATTTTAAACACATTACCGATCATGTACCGGTAATCGGCAATTTTGGTTTCGACCTTCAGTCGGTTTCATTTGATCCGGTAAAGGATTCTTCCAATATTGATCCTGATATCTGGGTCAAGCTGGCTGAAACGATTGAAAAGAATTATGACAATTTCGACGGATTTGTCGTTCTGCATGGTACCGACACAATGGCATACACTGCTTCAGCCCTGAGCTTCATGCTTGAAAATCTGGCAAAACCAGTTATATTCACCGGATCACAGTTACCGATTGGTCTTCCGCGGACCGATGGCAGGGAGAATCTTGTTACCTCTCTCGAGATTGCCGCTGCTTCAAAAAATGGTTCTCCGGTTGTGCCTGAGGTCTGTATATATTTTGATAATGAACTTACTCGCGGGAACAGGACCACCAAATTCAGTGCAGAGCATTTTGACGCTTTCAATTCTCCGAATTATCCGCCACTTGCTCTTGCCGGTTTACATATTAAATACAATGAAAACCTTATCCATTATCCGGCAGGAACAAGAAAATTAAAAGTCAACAAATCATTTGACAATAATGTCGCCATACTTAAGCTGTTTCCCGGGATTAACCGCCATTTTGTTGAAGCAGTGATCAACACGAAAGGACTAAGAGCCCTGATCATTGAGACTTTCGGATCAGGTAATGCCCCGACACATGAATGGTTCCTGGATGATCTGAAATCATTCATCCGGAAAGGAGGGATAATTTTCAATGTCACCCAGTGTCACGGAGGGAGTGTTGAAATGGGATTGTATGAGACCAGCCGTGAAATGATGGCTGCCGGTGTTGTGAGCGGAAAAGATATCACATCAGAGGCATCGGTAACCAAGTTAATGTTACTGCTGGGCAGTTGCAGCACCAGGGAAGAGATTATTGATTGTCTTGGGAAACCTATTGCAGGGGAAATCTCATAGCAGGGTTTTTTACAAAATATTTTGTAATTTGCGCCGCCGTAAAATGGAAGAATAATGAGACAGCCCTCCTTCGCCAAGGCTACGGAGGGCGAATCCCTCCTTCGCTACATCCTTCGCCAAGGCTACGGATGTCAAAGAAAGCTACGGAGGGCAAATCCCTCCTTCGCTAAAGCTACGGAGGGCGAAGGGAGAGATGCAGGAGTGGTTTAACTGGCCCGCCTGGAAAGCGAGTGTACTCCAAAAGGGTACCGGGGGTTCGAATCCCCCTCTCTCCGCAA
>Ga0116148_1000252_pt1 | contig 69265 bp, 57 predicted proteins | sample AD_UKC055_MetaG_FD_89786 | JGI IMG/M metagenome (GOLD analysis project Ga0116148, IMG submission 89786) | Active sludge microbial communities of municipal wastewater-treating anaerobic digesters from USA - AD_UKC055_MetaG | ecosystem: Engineered > Bioreactor > Anaerobic > Digestate | place: USA...
ACCTTCGTGCCGTCGGCGTCGGTGAACGTCAACGACCCAGCCCCGCCCGTGCCGACCAGCACCGTCGTGCCGAAGTCGCCCGTCACCGTCACCAGCACCTGCGCGGTGTCGGTGTTGCCTTGTCCGTCGGAGATGGTGTAGGTGAAGCTGTCCAGGCCCGCCCATTCGTCCGGCGGGGTGTACTGGACCTGCGAGCCGGCCAGGACGGCCGTCCCGCGCTGGGCCGGCCCCACCGCCGTCAGCGTCAGGGGCTGGCCGTCGTACTCCCGATCGTTGTAGAGCACGTCGATCAGGTGGGCGGTCCCGTCGTTGTCGATGGTGACCGAGTCGCCGGTGGCCTCCGGTGCATCCTCGACCGGCTCGACGATGACGCGGACGGACGCCATGTCCGTGAGGCCCGAGCCGTCGGTGACGACGTAGGAGAAGATGTCTTCGCCGTAGTAGTTGCCCGCGGGGGTGTAGCGGATCTGCGTTCCGACGATCTCGGCCAGGCCCCGCAGCGGCGTGCCCAGCGCGACGATGCTGAGCGTCCCCAGGCCGCTGTCGTTGGCCAGGACGTTGATGGGCACGTCGGCGTCGTCCTCGTCGATGGTGATGGTGTCGGCGACCGCGTCGGGGGCTCCGGCCTGTGCGTCGAGGCGCACGGTCACGCCTGCCGGCGCCGGCGAATCGTCCAGGCCGTCGAAGGCGGTGACGGTGAAGGCCTCGACGTCGCCCGACGCACCGGGCGGCGGGACCCACTCCAGGCTCTCGCCGAAGTTCAGCGTCGTGCGCCCGCCGATCACGGGCAAGCCGCCCTTGGTCAGCCAGCCGGTGGTGACGGACTCGATGACGAAGCTTACCGCGTCGCCGTCGCCGTCCTCCACCCGCGCCGCCGCCTTGAGCATGTCGTAGGTGATGACGGCGTTGGAGCCGCCCGCGCCGGCCTGCGGCACGATCGGGGCGACGTTGTGGATCACCGGGGCGACGTTGGCCATGTCCAGGAAGATGGGGAAGTCCGGGCCGATCATCCAGGGATGCTCCCTGTACAGCCACGCATGGGGGTCCAGGTTGTGGGCAAATCGGAACGCCCAGTGCGTGGTGTTGAAGCCCCAGGCCAGCGCCGTCTCGAACCCCCACACGAAGCCGTCGCCGTAGCTCACCTCGTAGTACCGGCAGGCCGCGGCGCCGAACTCGCCCGCGTCCAGCGGCGTCTGGAAGTCCAGGATGCCCCCGGAAAAGCACTGCCCGTGGATGTAGGTGGAATGGGCGGCGTGGATGCGGTTGAGTTGAACGGCCACGGTTGTGCCGGGGATGTCCGAGCCCCAGCCGCAGAGTTCCGCCTCGACGTGGGCTGTCGGATCCTCGTCTCCGTCGCCGTGGTCGAACGACCAGAAGAGGAAGTGATCCAACGGCCCGACCCAGTTGGGTTTGGACGGGTCGGCCAGAAGGGTAATGGTGGAGATGAGCGACTCCTGGGTGCCGGGCAGGACGGTGGTGCCCAGCAGGGTGGCGAAGCTCATGTCGGAGTTCTGCCCGTCGGAGCGGTCCACCCCGCCGGCGGTCCCGTCGGCATAGAGGATGTAGATATTCGCCGGGTCGAGGTGGCAAACGTTTACCAGCGTTTCATAGAGGCCCTTGACCCGGTCGTAGTAGCGGCTGTGGTTGTTCATCGCGTCTACGCCGCCGGCGAACAGGATCGCGTGATTTCGAGCGCTTCTCGCCGTCACCGACAGGTCGTAGGACGGCACGCTCACGTTGTTGCCGAACTCCTCGATCTTCAACAGGTACGTGCCGGCATCCAGGAGACGGGCGATCCTGGGATAGCTCGTGTCGGCCGTCACGACGCACGAGCCCAGGTCGCGGAGCGTACTGGGGCCTGTCCGCTGGTAGAGCGTCATGCGGATCAGGCCGGAGGTAGCCGCCTGCATCACCACGCCGCAACTGGTGTTCAGTGTGAAGGTCACCCAGTCCACGTCGGCGGCGGTGTGGAGGTTGTGCGTCTGGACCGTGCCGTCGGTGACAATGACCGTGGCCGTCGCGTCGGTGTTGTCGTAGGGCGCCTGGAGGTCCCACTGGTCCGGGTCCAGGCCGACGGTGAAGCTGTCCACGCTGCCCTGACCGGGCGAGCCGGACGTGTCGGCCCAGGCGCCGTCGATGAACTCCACGTCCACCAGGCCCGGAGCGAACGAACCCGTGAAGCGGTAGCGGTAGGTCACGCCGGCTGACGACTCGCTGACCAGCTCCGGCGCGCCGGCAAGCTGAACCCCCCCGGCGGCGGGGCCCGTGAAGCGGAACTCCGCGCCCGCGTCGGTGATGGTGGACTTGTCGATGCCCACGCCCGCGTCGTCGAGGAAGGTCACCGTGACCCAGCCCCGCTGGTTCAGCGTGGCGCGGAGAATGCTCCCGTTGTCGGCGGGGTCGGTCAGTTCCGCCGTCGGCTGAGGAGCCACCGCCCGGCGCAGGTAGAAGCCGTGCGTCTGGCTGCCCGAGCGGACCTGCCCCGTGCCGACCACCTCGCCCAGGTTGTTGACGTCCATGGCCTCGATGAAGGTGTACCACGCGCCCCATCCCGCGTCGCTGCGGTAGAACGTGTCGTTGAAGAGGGTCTTCATCTCCAGGCCGTCCCAGACGAAGGCGTAGTAGCCCAGCGACCCGCCCTGTCGCTTGCCGACGGCCCAGCCGGCGTCGTTGGCGTCGTTGGCATAGCTGCGGGTGTCGTCGCCGGCGGGGTGGATGTCCTGGACCGACCCGCCGGTCCACACGCAGGCGTGGGCGTCGCTGGTCGGCGTGCCCGCGTAGCCCGCGATGACCGCCCCCGACGCACTGGAGCCCTGGGCCCGGCTGCGCGTACCTCCCAGGCCCGCAAGCTGCTGGATCGACGTGCCGCTGATGGTGACGGCGACCTCGTTCTGCACGCTGCCGGGGGGTACGGCGTAGCCCACGATCGTCCCGCCGTCGCCCAGGTCCAGCCCGTTGACGTTGTGCCACTGGTCCGTCCCGCCGGGGAAGACCGTCGAAAAGGGCGTCAGGCTCAGGCCGAAGTACGCCCCGGCCACGATGTCGCCGCCGGCGTTGATGGACCCCAGCGAGATCGACACCGCACCCAGGTCCGTGTAGCCGGGGCCGGCGTTCCAGATCACGGCGTGGTCGGTCCCGCCCGCGTCGCGCGAGAGGCCGAAGATCTGCCCCGCGTCGTTGATGGCGTAGGCGGCGGAATAATCCCCCCCTGCCGTGCCCAGGTCGATGAGTTGATCGTCCTGCCAGAGGAACGCGTGAGCCCCGCTGGCCGTTCCCGACACGCCCACCACCTGCCCCTGGTTGTTCAGGCCGTACGCGTAGCTCCACGTGCCGCCCGGCAGGACGCCCACGTCGACCATCGTGTAGTCCAGCGACAGCGTGGAGATTCCGAATGCCGCCGCGTACGCGTCGTCGCCCGCCTCGCCGGGCAAGGCGTCCAGGTCCTGGTTCATCCCTTCGCCCAGCGGGGTCTGGATGTCCGGACCGACGCACACGTTGTAGATCCCGTCGGCCGTCTGCTGGGGGAAGAGGACGCGGTAGGTCTCGCCGCCCGCGTGCTGGATGGACGTGGCGGACACCGCGCCGCCCGGGCCGGTGATCGTCACGTCGTCGACGGTGAAGCTGGCCGCCGAGATCGCCTCGCTGAACGTCACGTCGACGTGGTCCACGCCCGAGGACTGCCAGCCGGTGGGCTGGTGAGAGACGACCTGAAGCGTGGAGCGGGCGATGGAAAAATCGCCCGTGTAGACGTCCTCGCCCGCCTCGCCGGCGAAACGGTCGCCGTCCTGGTTCATCCACTCGCCGGCCTGGTTGCAGATGGCCGGGCCGATGACCAGCGCGTACGTCCCCGCCTGTCGCTGCGGGTCGAAGTCGATCCGCCACGTCGTGAGGCCCTCGAGGCTCACGTCGATGATGTCGACCCGGCCGGCCGGGCCGTACAGGCTCACGTCGGCGGGCGTGAACGTGGTCGGATCGAGCACCTGCGTGAAGGTCACGTCCACGTGCTCGACCTGCCCTTGCTCCGTCCCGGCCGGGAGGTGTTCGATGACGGCCAAGTCGCTCGCGGTCAGCTCGAACTGCCCGGCGAAGACGTCCTGGACGGCCTCACCGTTCGTGCCGTCGGCGTCCTGGTTCATGGCGTTGGACGACAGGTCCTGGATGGCGGGCCCGACGCGGAGGGCGTAGACCCCCACCTCGCTCTGGGAGGCGAACGCGATGCGGTACGTGCTGCCCTGGAGGCGGGTGACGGAACTGGCGGCCACGGGCGAGGCGGACGGGTTCACGATGGACACGTCGGCGGGGGTGAACGTGTCGGCCTTGATCAGCTCGTTGAACGTCAGGTCGACGTAGGAGAGGCTCCCCGCGGCCGCGGTGGGCGACTGGGTGACGACGCGGGGCCCGTCGCTGTCGGACAGGATCACCGTGAACGACTGGGCTTGGGCGGCGTTGAGGGCGCCGGTGTTGTCGGCCCACGTGCCGGCCTGGAAGTTCACCGTGACGGGCCCGACGCCCAGCGGCCCGCTTAGGGTGTAGCGATAGGTGTTGCCTCCGATGGCGACGGGGGCGGTGTTGGCGGTCGCGCCCGCGGCGCCGGCCCCGGTGAGGGTGAACTCGGCGGCGGCGTCGGTGATGCTGGCGGCGTTCAACCCGGCGCCGCTGTGGTCGAAGTAGGTGACCTCGATGAGTCCCTTGCCGCCCGATCCCGCGTTGACGACGGCCAGCGGAAGGCTCGACCCGTCAGGCGGCAGGGCGAGTTCCGCGGTGGGCGTGGGGGCCAGCGAGACGGCGAACGTGCCCAGGCTGCCCCCGGCCACGCCGTTGCCTGCGATGTCGCGGACCTCCCCCGCCGCCAGCATGACGCTGTAGAGGCCGTTGTCGCCCGCGTCCCAGCTCCCGCCGGGGGCGGTCACGCGGTAGGTCGCCGTGCGGACCTTGCCGTCGCTGCCCACGTCCACGCCCACCAGCACGGTGGCCCTGTTGAAGCCGCCCGGGCCCGTGACGCGGATGTCGATGTCGTCCAGCGTGGAGACGTCCACCGCCACCGCGTCGCTGTAGGTGACGCTGAACGTGTGGCTGTCGCCCCCGGCGATGGTGACGTTCGCCGCGGTCAGCACCGCCGACGGGCCCTGGTGATCGGGCGTGAGCAGGAACGCGTGCTCGTTGGCCGAGCCCGAGACGTACCCCCCGCCGACAATCTGCCCTTCGTCGTTGATGTCGTAGGCGCATTCCAGCCACCAGGGCGAGTCGGGCCCCAGCAGGCCGTTCAGGTCGTACATCTGCCCGGCGTCGTACACGAACGCCCGCGTCTCGGACAGGCTGGCCGACGAGCCCACGATCTGTCCGTCGTTGTTGACCGCCCAGGCGGTGGAGCGGATGTCGTCGTCGAGCGTGCCCAGGTCCGTCATGCCCCCTTGGGCGCTCCATCGGAACGCGGTGTACCGCTGGCCCACGCCGGTGTGATGCCACCCCACGGCCACGTCGTAGTCGTTGACGCCCAGGGCCTCCCCGTGCCCCGACAGGCTGGGTGTGAGGTCGGTGGGAACGTTCCACTTCCAGATCGTGGGGTGATAGTAGCCCGAGGCCGCCTGGAGCTTGCCCGCGATGGTGCCCACCTCGTTGACCGCCAGGGCGGTCCCCTTGTCCAGTTCCAGCAGCAGCGAGCCGTGGACGGCGTCCCAGATGAACGGGTAGGAGTTGCCCGACGAGTCGGTGGTGTAGCCGACGACCAGCCCGCTGTCGTTGACTCCGCGGGCCAGGGACGTGTAGCCCGCCAGCACCGGGGGAATCTCCTGAAGCGAGGAGTTGTACAGGAACCCGCGGTTGCCCCCGGCGGCGTCGTGGTCCATCCGCCCGACGATCCGGCCCTCGCCGCTGATGTCGTAGGCGGCGCTGGTGTCGCCGTACGTGGCGGTGGGCAGGGCGGTCATCGAGCCGCTTTCCCACACGAACGCCCGGCCGTCCCCCGAGGCCAGCGCGGCATAGCCGATCACCAGGCCGTCGTCGTTGAGACCCAGTGCCCGAGAGTAGTCGCCTCCCAGCGTGCCCAGGTCCGTTACGGCGTAATACGTAGCCAATAACAGTCGCGGCTCCAGCTCCTGGAACGACACGAGACGGAAGCTGCCGGCGATCGGCGCGTCTGGCTTCATGGCTGGCTCCTTTGGCCACCGGGCCGCCGAAAACGAAATGATCGGCATGGCAGCAGAGCCACCTTCACCCTGCCCGGCCCTACCGGCCCGCGTATATGATTATGCCGTATTCTTCACCGACCGACCGGCGTCCAGCAAGCCCCAAACGCACATTTCGCGCAAATTCCTGCACGAGTACGGGTGTGGGGGCCAAAGGAAGATCGCCGGGAGAGTCTGTCCCGCAGGCGCAGGGAGAACGGGTTCACTCAGGAGCGGACAGCCGCGGCCGGGTCAGCTTGCCTGGGCGGCCAGGGGCAGGGATTGTCGGCGCAGGGTCGGGGGCATGGTGACCTTGCTGCCGCACGCCGCACAGCGGACGCGGTGCCAGTTGGGTTGGCGTGGGATGGCCAGGATCACGCGGCAATTCGGGTTCGGGCAACGGTGCTTAACGCACTCCATACGGTCCTCGCTGGATAGGAACCTCCCGGCCACGCCCGCACGGGCAAGGCGGCGTCCAGCGAAACCGTACGATTCAGTCGCCCCCGCGGGCAAGCTCGCCCGCTGAACATCTTATCTCTGCGCCCCTGCGTGCGGCGTAACTCGCAACCGACGCGCCGCGCCTACAGGTTGTCCAGCATGTGTCCCAGCTTGGTCTTCTTGGTGCGGAGGTACTCGCGGTTGCCGTCGCAGGGAGGGATCTCCACGGGCACGCGCTCGACGATCCGCAGCCCGAACCCCTCCAGCCCGTAGATCTTCCGCGGGTTGTTGGTCATGATCCGCAACTGGGTGAGCCCCAGGTCCCGCAGGATCTGGTTGCCGATGCCGTAGTCGCGCCGGTCGGCCTCGAAGCCCAGGTGCACGTTGGCCTCGACGGTGTCCATCCCCTGTTCGATCTGGAGCTTGTAGGCCCGCAGCTTGTTGATCAGCCCGATCCCGCGCCCTTCCTGGCGGACGTAGATGACCGCGCCCTTGCCCGCGTCGGCCACCGCCTTGAGGGCGGTGTGGAGTTGCGGTCCGCAGTCGCAGCGCAGGCTGCCCAGCACGTCGCCGGTCAGGCACTCGCTGTGCACGCGGACCAGCACGGGTTCCTCGTGGAGGACGGGCTTGCCGTCCTTGTCCAGCGTGCCCACCCCGCCCATGCACAGCGCCAGGTGCGGCTCGGGATCCACCACGCTGGTGTAGGCAATCAGGCGGAACGTGCCGTACTCCAGCGGCAGGTCGATCTCCACCGCCCGCTCGATCAGCCGCTCGCTCCGCAGGCGGTAGCGGATCAGCTCGGCCACGCTGATCATCTTGATCTGGTGCTCGCCGCAGAACCGCTCCAGGTCCTCTCGCCTGGCCATCGTGCCGTCATCGTTCATGATCTCGCAGATCACGCCCATGGGCTTGAGCCCCGCCAGTCGGGCCAGGTCGACGGCGCCCTCGGTCTGCCCGGCCCGCACGAGCACCCCGCCGTCGCGGGCCCGCAGCGGGAAGATGTGCCCCGGGCGGGCCAGGTCGCCCGGCTTGGCGTCGTCGCGACAGGCCACCTGGATGGTCCTTGCCCGGTCGGCGGCCGAGATGCCCGTGGTCACCCCGGTGGCCGCGTCCACGCTGACGGTGAACGCCGTCGCGAAGCGGGCGGTGTTCTCCTGGGTCTGCGGGTAGAGGGCCAACTGGTCGGCCCGGGCGTTGCTCATGGGCATGCAGATCAGCCCGCGCGCGTGCTTGGCCATGAAGTTGATGGTCTCGGGCGTGACCAGCTCGGCGGCGCAGGTCAGGTCGCCCTCGTTCTCGCGGGACTCGTCGTCCGTCAACACGATCATCTTGCCCGCGCGAAAGTCGTCCAGGATTTCGTCGATGCTTGCGTTCATGTTTCTTGGCCTCTGCCGGGCGGCTTGCCTTCGCCGCTCACCGGCCGGGCGGTCCGTCCAGCGGCTGTTGCCCTTCGTGCACAAAGCTGAGCCCCAGCCTAGTATAACTGATGATGGCGGCCAGGCAAAAGGCCGTCACAATCCATTCCATCGCCCTCGCCAGGCTGCCGCCCAGCCCGTTGGCCAGGCGGTCCAGGTCCGGGCTGAGCAGCACCGCCAGCACCATGACGATCTGGGCGAAGGTCAGGGCCTTGCCCCACCCCGTCGGATGGACGCGGAATTGCCCGGTCACCATGTGGACAATCACGAACCCGCCGATCACCCACAGGTCCTTGCCCACTACCGCCACCACCACGTAGCCGGGCAGGCGGGCGCCCGCCACGGCCGTCGCCGGCAGGGTCAGCGCGAGGCTGGCCGAGATGATCAACACCTTGTCGGCCAGCGGGTCCAGGATGGCGCCCAGGCGCGTCCGGAGGTTCAGTCGCCGGGCCAGCAGGCCGTCCAGGAAGTCGCTCGCGCCAATCACGATCAACACGCCCAGGGCCGCGTGACGGGCCCAGGGCCACTGGTCCTGCTGCATCAGCAGCAGCAGGAAGCAAGGCACCAGCAGCAGTCGCAGCAGGCTGATGCGATTGGGCCAGTTGAGCATCCGCCAGGTCATCAGCTTCTGGCCGGCGGGGCGTGGTCGGGCGGGTTGTTCGCTCTGGCGGTCCATGCGCGATCCTCTCGCCACAGATGTCAACGAGCGGACAAGGAGTTTCTTAGCCCCGCCGTCAAGTCAATCCGCCGCGCGAACCCGGACTATTGGTCTTCCTGGGCTTCCTGGGCGGCGCGGTTCTCGGCTCGTTTGGCCTTGAGCTTGGCCTGCTTGACCTCGATGTGGAACAGGAACGCGCCCAGGAACAGGACGGCGCCGACCAGGTAGGCCGCGACCACCAGCCAGGGGGCGAAGGGGCTCTCCATCAGGCCCATCGGGTATTCGCTGGGCTCCTTGGGCAGATTGACCAGGACGACGGTGGCCATCACGAACAGGATGGCCCCCACCACCAGCAGCAGGGGGATTGCGACCTGGCGGAAGTGATGCCCGTGCTGCTGCTGGGCCTTTCGCTGGAGTTGAGCGGCGCGGGCCTTCTTGGCTGCCGGCGAGATCGAGGCCGAGCCCGCCAGGTCCGGGATGGCCGGCACGACCGCCTGCGGGTCCGACGCCGCGGGCGCAGGCGCCGACAGCAGCGCCGCGAACGGATCACCCGGGTCCGCCGGCGCCGCCGGGGGATCACCGGCCTCCGCGGGCGGGGTCTGCGGCGCGTCCTGCCCGGCCAGCGGGGCCGGGCCGCCCGAGGCCAGCGATGCCAGTGCGTCCGCGTTCATCGACCGTTTATCTTCTTGAGCCATGGCCTTCCTCGTGAAACAATAAGGTGCGCCCATACTACCTTTGATCGGCCGGATTGGCTACAGCATTTTACAGCAGGTGCCCGCATGAACATCCGCCAGCCTGTCTATGCCCGCGATTTCGAGGGGTTCTACGAGGCCTCCCCCACTTCCTGCCGCCACCACGTCCAGAAGCTCCTGGACGCCGCCGAACTGCCCGACGACCTGCCCGAGCGGCTCTGCGGCGGATTGGTGCCCCACGCGGGATGGGTGTACTCGGGCCGGCTGGCGGCCATGACCTTCAAGGCACTGGCCCGCCAAGGCGACGTGGGCACGGTGGTGCTGTTCGGGGCAGTCCACCACCCCGGCGTGCGGGCGGGGGAAGTGTATGATTCGGGCGTCTGGCAAAGCCCGCTGGGGGAAGTCGCCATCGACGAGGAGCTGGCCGCGGCCGTATTGCAGGCCGACGAGTCCCTTCGGGTCAACCCCCGGGCCCACAACCAGGAGCATTCCATCGAGGTGCAGATCCCGCTGGTGCAGATGGCCTGCGCGGGGGCGAAGGTCCTGCCCATCGCGGTCCCGCCGGCCGACCTGGCGGTCCGCGTGGGTCAGGCTGTCGGACGGGTGATCGCGGAACGCTTCCCCCGGGCCGTCGTGGTCGGAAGCACCGACCTGACCCACCACGGCGGGGGGCGCTTCCCCGCCCCCGGCGGGCGGGGCGAGCAGGGCGTCCGCTGGACGGTCGCCAACGACCGCCGCATGATCGACCTGGTCGAGGCCATGCAGGCCGAGAGAATCGTCCCCGAGGCCCACGAGCGGATGAACGCCTGCGGCGCCGGCGCGATCGCCGCCACCATCGCCGCCGCCGCCCAGATGGGCGCCCGCAAGGGCATCCTCCTCGAATACACCAACTGCCACGAGGTGCTCCAGCACCTCTACCCCGGACAGACCGACGACACCACCATCGGCTACGCGTCCGTGGTCTTCGCCTAGCGGTCTCTGTAGAATCTGCGTCGACGACAAAGCCCACCCCTCAGGGGTGGGCTTTGTCTTGGGTCGCTCTCTACTTCGAACCATCCGCCACAGCCCGCACCGCCGCCGCCACGCCCTGGTGGGTGGCGGGGTCCATCATCTCCGGCAGCAGGTCGTCGCCGCTGACCCGGCCGGCCAGCGCGTCGGCCGCCGCCATCATCATCGGCACGGTGATGTCTTCAGCCGCGGCGTCCATCGCCCCGCGGAAGATGCCCGGATAGGCCAGGGCGTTGTTCATCATCCGCCCGTCGGCCGCGATGGCCGCCCCCGCCTCGTACGCGTCGGCGATGCTGATCTCGCTGATCGGGTTGGCCAGGGCGAAGACGATCGGGCTCTTGGCCATGCTGCGGACCATCTCCTGGCTGACGATGTTGGGCTGGCTGACGCCGATGAACAGGTCGCGTCCCCGCATGGCCGCCGCCAGGTCGCCCTGGATGTTGTCCTTGTTGGTCCGCTCGGCCAGGGCGACCTTCTCGGCGTTCATGTTCTCCTTGCGCCCGCGGTAGATGAGGCCCGCGCGGTCCACGAGGACCACGTCGCCGATGCCGGCCAACTGGAGCAGTTCGGTGATGGCCGTCCCCGCCGCCCCCGCGCCGCTGATCGCGCAGCTCAGGTCGCCGATCTTCCGCCCGGTCTTGCGCAGGGCGGACAGCAGCCCCGCGGTGACGATGGTGGCCGTGCCGTGCTGGTCGTCGTGCATGACGGGGATCTTCAGCCGCTTGTCCAGCTCGCGGGTAATCTTGAAGCAGGCGGGGGCGGCGACGTCTTCGATCTGCACCGCGCCGAACCCCACCGCCAACTTCTCCATGATCGAGATGAACTCGTCGGCGTCGTGGGTGTCGATGAGGACCGGCTCAGCCGACAGCTTCACGAACTCCCAGAAGATGGCGCTCTTGCCTTCCATGACGGGCAGGCCGGCCAGGCAGCCGATGTCGCCCAGGCCCAGGATGGCGGTCCCGTTGGTGGCGATGGCGACCTTGTTGGCCACGCCGGTGTACTCGCGGGCCAGCGACGGGTCGGCCTGGATGGCCTTGCACACGCGGGCCACGCCGGGAGTGTAGACGATCCGCAGGTCGGTATTGGAACGGATGGGCGTCCGCGAGCGCATCTCGCAGGAGCCGCCGCGATGGCTCTCCATGGCCAGGTCCAGCACGCCCAGCACCTTCGCCCCGGCGGCCTGAACGTCCTGGCGGACCTGGGCCATCTGCTGGTCGTTGGCGGCGAAGACCCGCAGATCGTATACGACCGTCCGGTCGGCCTCCAGGCTGGCCAGCGCCAGCTCGCCCACGCGGGCGCCGCTCTGGCAGACAGCCGAGACAGCCTTGGCCAACGCCTCGCCCGTGTCGCCCAGGGCGACCTTCAGCGAGTAGGCCAACGGACGATGAAACCGATCCTGCAATGCCTGCAATGAACCCATGGCGGTATCCTTATTCTGTGGCGCAGCCGGAATCGGGCATTATACCGGCCCGGGCGGGCGTGACAATCCAATTGCGGAAGGCGGACTCCGCAATCCGCAATAGAAAAAAGGATGCCCCGGGAGTGGGTGAATCCCGGGGCAGGGGCATTGGTGCTGGGCCCGTGCGGGCCAGCTTGCGGGTGTCTCTTGCACTGCCTTCAAGCTACGATACAATACGAGTCGCGGGCAACCGGGCCCGCTCTTGGCCGCGAAAAAGGAATCACCATGCGAACCGTGCTGACCTCAACTTGTCTGGCCATGCTCCTGGCGGGCGGCTGTGCCCGCCACACCACGCCCATCGCCCCGCGCGCCCAGTTGTCGCCCGCGGAGAAGGACTTCGAGGCCCTCTGGCAGGCCAGCCTCCACACCCTCCAGCGCTACCGCTTCGTCATTGACCGCACCGACCGCCGGGCGGGCGTCATCGAGACCTTCCCCATGACCGCCCAACAGTGGTTCGAGTTCTGGCGAAAGGACGCCGTCACGGGCTACGACCTGGCCGAGGGATCGCTTCAGGGCGTGACGCGGCGCGCCCGCGTCCGAATCGCCCCCGAGCAGCCCGCCACGGCGGCTGCGCCCACCACACAGCCCGCCCCGCCGAGGGGATACCGCCTCAGCGTGGAGGTCGTCGTCGCCCGCGAGGGCGAGGAGATCTCCATCACCGAGACGATCGACGGCTATAACATGTTCATCCTGCCAGGACGGGAGGAGAGCGCCCGGCACCACCTGCAAGAGCTCGGACGCATCCCTGAAGAGGAAGCCGGTGGCAAGGAAGAGAAGCCCGCCGGGCGAGTCATCACCCAGGACCGGGCCCTGGCCAACCGCATCACCCGCGATATCCGGCGGGCTGTGAGCGACGAACTGGCCAGGCTGCAATAGACGCATCTCTCACGGGTCGCTCGACCCGAGGGAGCTTCATGCCCCCGGGCCCAGCAGCACCTCGCGCCGCCGGCGGACCAGTTGCTTCTTGGATTCGGGCATGTCCGGCTCCGCGAGCAACATGTCGCATCCTTCGACGAAGATCTCGCGGGCGAACGCTTCGGTATAGACCCGCTCTTCGAAACTTCGAGAGCGGACGCTCGCAAGGAACCCCTCGAACTCGTCGAAGTAGCTCCCGTAGATGTGGAACGAGTCGGCCAGGTGGATGTACTCGCCCGGCTCGACGCCCACCTTCGCCGCCACCTCCCGCTGCAACTCGGTGAAGGCATAGATGTTCATGAACGCGGCCTTGAACGCGTCGTTCGAGCGGAAGTGCACGTTCAGGTGCAGCTTGCCCCCGCTGATGCGAAACCACATCCGCTGCAGGCAGGCCGGGTCGTCGATCTCCAGATCGTTCCACACCTGCCAGGTCACCGCCTGGGCCCGGCGCGTGTGCGGCACGGCCTTCAGCTTGCGGACCACCGCGTCGATCTGGTCGAACACCCGCTCGCCCACGCGATACTCGAACAGGCGCTCGTGGTAGGTGTACTCCCACTTGCCCGCCGCCGGGTCGATCCAATGATCGTGCACTCCGTAGAGCACCTCGCTGCGGTACTTCTCCAGGTCTTCCAACCCGCCGGGGAAGTTGCGGTGGATCCGCGGCTCGTCGAAGGGCCGCTTCACGTGGATCAAGGCCGTCACGTCCCGGCTGTTGGGGTCGCCCGGGCGGTCGTACTCGGTGGGGAAGCTCTCGCCCTGCTCCCAGCAGGCGATCACCGCCCGCTCCCAGGCCAGCGGGAGAAGGTCTTCGACAACGTGAATGGACTTCATGCTCGCTCCTGTCTGCAGCCAGCCCGCGGTCGGCCGGCCCGCGTCCTTGCGGCCGGTGCCCCTCCGCGGCTGACAGAAAGATACCGTAATCGCTTCCCGATGCACGGTTTTTTTTGCTAGACTGGCGCCCAGGCGGGCGGACCGGCCCGCCGGGAGCGCACGATGACCTGCCGCCTCCTCCGGGTCGCGACCGCCCTCATCCTGTCCGCCTCGCTCGCCGGCGCCGCGGGGAGCGGCGAGCTGCGCGTCTACCCCACCCCCTACTACGTCATCCGCAGCGACCTGGATGAGGACCTGGCCCGCGAGGCGGCCGCCCGAGTGACGGCCATGGCCGAGGAATACCACCAGCGGACCAAGAGCTTCGCCGGCTCCATTCGCAAGAAGTTCGACTTTTATCTCTTCGCCCGCCCGCAGGACTACCAGGCCGCCGGAGGCAGGCCCGGCTCGCCCGGCATGTACGTCGGGCAGGGCAAGGACGGTAAACTCCTGGTGCTGGCGGTCAGCCGAGGCGACCTGCTGTGGTACATCATCCAGCACGAGGGCTTCCACCAGTTCGTCCACCAGGTCATCGGCGAGGACGTGCCGCTGTGGCTCAACGAGGGCCTGGCCGAGTACTTCGGCGTGGCCCAGTGGACCGGCGACGGCTTTGTCACCGGCTGGATGCCCCCCGACAAGGTCGCCCGCGTGAAGTTCTACCTCCGCACCGGGCAGATCCTGTCATTCGACAAGATGCTTACCCTCAGCAACACCGACTGGAGGAACCGGCGCGACACCCTCCACTATGACCAGGCCTGGTCCATGGTCCACTTCCTGGTGCACGGCATGGAAGGGCGCTTTCAGCCGGGCTTCTCGGCGTTCATCGACTCGCTGGGGCGAGGCCGCGACTGGAAGACCGCCTGGACGGGCAACCTGCCCAACCTCCCCATCCTGCACAAGCGCTACGACGAATGGTGGCAGGCGCAGGACGCCGGCACGGGCCGGCTTCTGTGGCGAAAGGCCATGGTCGCCACGCTCACCAGTTACCTCGCCCGCGCGCACCTCCAAGGCCTTGAGTTCCAGACCGCCGATGACTTTCTCGCCGCCGCCCGGGCCGGGCGGATCGAGAACAAGCCCGACACCTGGCTGCCGCCCAGCCTCCTGGAGCGCACGCTCAAGAAGGCCGCCGCCCACTCGCCCTGGACGCTCGACACCAAGCGCCAGACCCCCGCCCTGGTCCTCGAACTGACCGACGGCACGGTCCTGAGAGGTTCGTTCTCGGTCACCAAAGGAAAGATCAAGACCGACGTGGACATCAAGCCGCCGACCAAGACGCCGGCCAAACCGCGACAGAATGCTACGGAGCCATCACGGTGAGCACCCCGCGATTATTCCTCATCGGCGCCTGGGTCTGGGCCTGCCTGGCCGGACCAGGTCAGGCCGGCGAGTTCGTCCTGGTGGAGAATGGCTCGAATCCAGCGCCCGTCGTCGTGTCCAAGAACGCTCCGCCCCGGACGCGCGCCGCAGCCGGGGAGTTGATCGACTATATCGAGAAGATCAGCGGCGCCCGGCCGGAACTGATCGAGGGCGAGCCGAAGTCGATCCCGCCGCGAGCGGTCTGGGTGGGCGCTCAGCCGGCGGTGCGAAAGCTGCTGCCCAGGCTCGACCTCGCTTTTCAGCACCCCGAGGAGATCCTGCTCGCGTGCGACGGTCGCCACCTCGTCATCGCCGGGCGCGACCGATGGGACCCGCAACACATGGACGTGCAGGCTCGCGACGGGATAGTCAAGGGCAAGCAGCAGGAGTACGGCACGATCAACGCCGTCTACACCTTCCTTCAGGACAAGCTGGAGGTCCGCTGGCTCTGGCCGGACGAGTTGGGCGAGGACGTCCCGAAGCGACCGACGATCCGTCTGGCTCCGTTCGAGTATCGCTATCACCCGCAGATCCGCAGCCGGGGCGGGCTGCTGCACTTCTCGTCGCTGGGCAACAAGGGCTACGGGCGGGCCCACGACTGGGCGAGGCTCCAGCGGCTGCAACTGCACTCGCTGGACCTGGACGGCGGGCACGGGTTCGCCGACTGGTGGGACCGCTACAGCAAGACGCATCCGGAGATCTTCGCCCTCCAGCCCGATGGCACGCGGACCGGCTTCGCCAGCGCCCGCACGGCCAAGCTCTGCCAGTCCAATCCCAAGGTGTGGGAGTTGTGGCTCAAGGGCGTCGAGGACCAGCTCGCCAAAGACCCCACCCGTACCGTCTTCAACGCCTCGCCCAACGACGGCTGGGCCAGCGGGCACTGCGTGTGCGAAAAGTGCTCCGCCTGGGACCACCCCGACGGCGAGAAGCGGCTGTTCATCTGGCGGGGGCATCGGGCCGAGCGGCCCGCCCTGAGCGACCGCGACGTCACCTTCGCCAACCGCCTGGCAGGGCTGCTGAAGCAGCGATACCCCGGCAAAGACTACCGCGTCCTGATGAACAGCTACGGGCACTCGCGCCCCGCCCCGGTCGCCGCCCGCCCTGCCGACAACGTCATCATCTCCAGCGTGGCCAACTTCCTGGGGCGGACGGGCCTGGTGGACCGCGGCTCGACGACGGGGCAGACCTACCGCCAGCAGTTCGACGCCTGGGCCAGACTCGGCTGCCGGATGATGTGGCGCCCCAACACGGGCAGCCCGGGCGGCTGGCAGCAGGGCCTACCGGACCTGACGATCTCGCAGACCGCCCAGGACCTTCAGCACGTCGCCGCCTCCGGGTGCGTCGGCATCTTCGTCGACAGCGTGTGGGAGCACTGGGCCACCCAGGGGCCGCAATACTACGTGATGGCCCAGCTCGCTTGGGACCCGCGGCAGGACCCCGCCGCCCTGCTGGCCGACTACTACCGCCGCGGCTTCGGACCGGCCGCCGACGCGGTGCGCACATACTTCGAGCTGTGGGAACAGGCCCGATCCGCCTATGTCGCCCAGTACGGGCACGAGGCCGGCCTGTTCAGTCTGCCTCGCCTGTACGCGCCCCAGCGACTGGCCCAGGCCCAGGCCCACCTGGACCAGGCCGCCAAGGCCGCCGCAGCCGGGGCGGAAATCTACCGCCGCCGCGTTGAGTTCGTCCGCGCCGGGCTGGCCTACACGCGCCTGCAGACCCAGAACGCGACGCTCATGCTGCGCTACTGGCTCAAGCCGGACGACGCGATCGCCGCCCAGGTCCGCAAGAACTGGCAGGCGATCGAGACCCTCTGCCGCGAACACCCCTACGCCCTCAATTGGGGCCCCTTGCGCCCCGGAACCGACCGCATGCTCGGCCTGCACCCGGAACACCCAAACCCGAAGATCAAGCCCAAGCAGCTTAGGGAACTCGGCATGGAGTGACTACTGACCTGGCGCCTGGGAGCGTTGGACGTCCACCACCCAGGCCGGCGTTTGGGCCAGGTAGCCGCGCAGGACGCGCCCGCGGGTGAAGTAGTAGAGCGAGTTGAATCCCTGGAAGATCACCGTGACGACCATCAGCGAACCGTAGATGCCCAGGGTCAGGGTTCTGTACAGGTTGTCCGGATCGCCCAGCATCTGCCTCAGCATGGGTTCGGTCCGCATGGCCTCCTCGTACGGACTGGGCGCCACGAGCCCCGACCACAGCATCCAGGCTGCGTAAGCGAAGACCAGCCCCAGCAGCGCCAGTTGGTTCCAGCCCAGCACGACCGGACCGCGAGGGTCCAACCGCAGCAGCAGCCTTCGCCCCCGCAACTCGTTCCAGGCCAGCGCCCCCAGGCCGGCCCCCATGACCCAGGCGATCCAGTCGAACTCGCCGAACGCCGCCATCCCCATCGCCACCAGCAGCGACAGCCCGCTGAATACGCCCATGCTCACGCCGTTGAAGCGGGCCACGCCGGCTGCGCTGCGGATCTTCTTGCCGCGCTGATTGGCCGACGCCAGCGCCTGCAGGTGCTCGCCCGTCAGGGGGCCCGCGGGCGCAGCCGTATTGGCCGGCCCAGCCGGAAGCGGGTCTGGCGGGGGGGGCGGGTTCTGGTTGGCCGGGTCGTCCGTCATCTGTCCTGCATTGTACAGAACCCGCGGCATGGGCTGTAGGCTCTTTCCGTAGGCCGGGACCGGAGGTACAGTCTATCCACATCGAAAGGACGTCCCATGAACCGTTCCTCCCTCCGGCGGCGCAACATGGCAATCCTCCTAGCCCTGACAGCCTTCTCGGTCGAGCCAGGCTTGCCTGCCCGGGCGGCGGAACAGACGCAGCCCGGGCCGCCGACCCGCGTGGCCATCGTCGCAGGCAAGTGGCACATCAACGGCAAGGTCACCTACGCCGGCACGCGGGCGGAGGGACTGCTGATGAACGTGCGGATGGTCAACAGCACCTTCGAGGACCGCAACAAGCGCGACTTCGACGCCGACGCCAACACCGAGCGGTTCATCGCGAAGATCCCCGGCTACGCCGCCTCGGGGGTGCGGGCGTTCACGCTCAATCTCCAGGGGGGCATGCCCGGCTACGAGGGCGCGCTCAACTCGGCCTTCGAGGCCGACGGATCGCTGCGAGAGGAGTACCTCGCCCGCGTCGGCCGGGCGATCGACGCCTGCGACCGAAACGGCGTCGCCGTCATCCTGGGCTGCTATTACCAGCGCCAGTCCGGCGTGCTCAAAGACGAAGCGGCCATCCGCGCCGGCGTGGTCAACGCGGTCAACTGGGTGCGGCGCAAGCGGTACGCCAACGTCGTGCTGGAGATCGCCAATGAGTACCCCCACGGCGGGTTCAAGCACCGCCGGCTGAAGTCGCCTGCCGGCGAGGCGGAGCTCATCCGCCTGGCCAAGCGGACCTGGCCGGAACTGCTGGTCTCCACCAGCGGCGTGGGCAACGGGCGGCTGGACGACGAGGTGGCCCGGGCAAGCGACTTCCTGTTGATCCACTTCAACGGGACAGACGTGGGGCAGATCCCCGCCCGCATCGCCGCGCTGAAGAAGCACGCCAAGCCCGTCGTCTGCAACGAGGACGACAAGCAAGGCGCCGAGGCCGCCCGGGCGGCAGAAGCCTGCGTCGCCAACGGCGCCTCGTACGGGCTGATGCTCAGCAAGCTCAACCAGTACGTCCCGTTCGAGTTCACCGGGCCCAAGGACGACCCGGTGGTGTATGCCCGGCTGAAGCAGTTGACGTCCATTCCCCAGCGCCCGGGCACACTCGACTGACGGGGCCCCGAGACGCCGTCCAAGCGGTCGCGGGGAACATTTCCGCGTGTGTGTGATCGCCGTGTGTGAATCAGCCCCTTGCTCGCCTATCCTTATCTGTCGAGGGCGCGGCGCCCTCGACGAACAATACCTCATCCCCACGCGAGAAGGAGAACACGATGCGCCGACCCCCCAGTCCATTCGCACCGAAGCGATGGCCGCTGGTCCTGCTGGGCGCTGTGGCGCTGACCGCCTTGGCCGCCTGGGCCCAGGACGCGGCCCAAGCCCCGCCATCCAGCTACGCCCCGGTGGTCAGCAAGGAACCGTTCGAGAAGACCATGGCCCGCATGTCCACGGCCAAGGAGCAGGTCATGAAGATCCACATGGACCTGCTCCGCCAGCGCTACGACTTGGCCGACCGCCCGGCCAAGGGGGCGGCCATGTCCCGCGGCAAGCCCGTCCAGGAGGGCGTCCGCGTCAAGCTGCCCGACGGCGTCACCTGGGACGACCTGGCCGCCCTGTCGCCCGAGGAGGTCCGCGAGAAGGGCCTCTGGCCGGCCGGGCTCTACCCGCTGCCCCACCCCAACCACCCCGAGGGCGGGATGGTCTTCCCTCAGGCCCACATCGACGAGATCAAGAAACAGACCGGTCGGGATCTGACCCGCTTCGACCTGGACTTCGACCTGCCGGATCACCTGCTGCCGGAGTTTCCGCCGGCCGTCTTCCTGACCACCCGTCTGGACCTGGGCGACGTGTCCAAAGGCAAGGTGATCACCAGCGACAACTACCACGAGCTGTTCAACGGGATCCTCAATCCCAAGCAGATCGAGGGCCTGCGGCTGTTGGTGACGCCCTTCCCCCAGCAGCAGTTCAACCCCACCGAGGACCGGCGGTCGGCCCGTCCCAGCCTGGGCGTGACCTGCTTCGACTGCCACGTCAACGGGCACACCAACGCCACCACGCACCTGGTCGGCGACATCCGCCCGCAGGAATTCCGCCATCGCCTGGACACCCCGTCCCTTCGCGGGGTGAATATCCAGCGGCTGTTCGGATCGCAGCGCGGACTTAAGAGCGTCGAGGACTTCACCGAGTTCGAGCAGCGGGCCGCCTACTTCGACGGCGACCACGTCATCGCCGCCAAGAAGGGCATCAACATCCTCGACCGCGGCAGCCAAGTCCATTTCATGAGCGAGTTCATGGCCCTGATGGACTTCCCGCCGGCGCCCAAGCTGAACATCATGGGCAAGCTGGACCCCAGAAAGGCCAGCAGGCAGGAACTCCGGGGGCAGGACCTGTTCTTCAACAAGGCCCAGTGCGGCGCCTGTCACCCGGCCCCCTACTACACCGACAACCTGATGCACAACCTGCGGACCGAGCGGTTCTACAAGCCCAGGATGATCAACGGGAGGATGGCGTCGGCCGACGGGCCCATCAAGACCTTCCCCCTGAGGGGCATCAAGGACAGCCCGCCCTACCTGCACGACGGCAGGCTGCTGACGCTCGAGGACACGGTGGAGTTCTTCAACCTCATCCAGGAACTCAAGCTGACCGCGGAGGAGAAACAGGCCTTGGTCGCCTTCATGCGGGCCTTGTAGTCATTCAGCCCGATCGGCGGCCGGCGCCCGCCTCCAAGAGCACCAGTGACCCTGAGGTTTTCAAGGCCTGTCCGGGCGGCTGTCGTGTGCCCGCCCGGGCAGGGTCTGGGGTCATGTCGCGACGCTCGCGTGAGCGGCCCTACTGCCCCGCCGGCTGGAGCGCGGGCCGGGTGGCGCCCAGGCCGGAAAGACGGGCGATCTTGGCCTTTACCTGCGGGTCCTCGCGGAGCTTGGGGCCCAACTCGATGAGGCTGGCCTTGGCCGAGGCGAGCCTGTAGCCTTCGGCCGCGGGTTCGAAGACCAGGTCCACCCGTCCGAGAAAGTTGAGCTGCTCGCCCGCCTGGGCCAGCAGCACCCTCCCGCCGCCCGGGGCGGGCATGGTGATGCCCTGAGGCAGCGTGGCGTGCGTGTGGCCGCCGAGGATGACCCCGATCCCGCCGACGGAGGTCGCCAGTTCGAAATCCCGGCGCAGCCCCAGGTGCGAGAGCACCACCACCGCGTCGGCCTGCTCGCGGAGGGCCGGCGCCAACCGCTTCACGCTGGCGACGCCGTCCTCGACGCCCATCAGCCGCTCCGGCTCGCGGACGGTGCACAGGCCCAGCAGGGCGATCCGCACGGGCCCGGCCCGCTCGATGAGGTACTCCTTGCCCAGCACGGCCCGGCCGTCAAAGCCCACCTCTGAAGGGTGGGCTTTTTCCCCGGGCGCCTCTCCGCTAATGCCCACGGAAGGCTTTCCGTGGGCTTTGGAGTCCTGCGCGGGGGGGACCTTGGGCCCGAAGGTGACGTTGGAGGTCAGCGTGGGGAACCGGGCCTGGCGCATGCGGGCGCGAAGGACGACCAGACCGTCGTAATAGTCGCCGTTGCCCGGCACGTAGGCGTCGAAGCCCAGCAGGTTCATCAGCTCGAAGTTGGCCGAGCCCAGCGTGCGGCGGGTCAGCTCGTCGCCGCGGCTGAGGATGTCGCCGCAGTCCACCAGGAACGTACGGGCGACCCCGGCAGAGCGGTCCAGGCGGCGGGCCTCTTCCACGGCCGTCGCCAGCCGGGCGTAGCCTCCTCGCCCTTCATAGCTCTCGATCTGCCCATGGGTGTCGTTGATGTGCAGGAAGGTCACGCGGACGGCCTTGTCGCTGGGCGCGTGTCCGCCCGGGCGCGAGGCGGGCGCCGCGGAGGCGGCGCAGACCGCCGAGCAGACAAGAGCAAAGACCAGTCCACCTGTCCGGGCCCGTAACCGACTACGCATCGTCATTGAACTCTCCGTTGTCACCGTGGACTATACCAGAAAGACATGGGTCACTGAAGTGACCATGCCGCCACCCCTCTATCTCCTGGTCACCTGTTCCCTCGCTCCCGTCCCCTGTCCCTCTTCCTTCGTCCCTTTTCCCTGGTCCCTGCTCCCTAGTCCCTAGTCCCTGCACCCTGGTCCCTAGTCCCTGTTGTCCGGTCCCCACCTGCCTGCCGGCAGGCAGGTTCCCTGGTTCCAGCCCCCCTGTTGTGCCGAATATATTCTTGGCCGATACCGCCCCGCGCGGTACAAATGACAGTTTGCCGGTACATGGCCGGAAGGGAAAGGTTGTAGCAAGATGCGACGCGATATTGTGCATGGCGGCGCCAAGTCGTTGACGTACGCCATTCGAGAGATTGTCCAGGTGGGCTATCGCCTGCGTCAGGCGGGCGTGGAGATGACCTGGGAGAACATCGGCGACCCGATCCAGAAGGGCGAGAAGGTCCGTCCCTGGATCCGCGACATCCTTCACGAGATCGTCGACCAGGAGACCTCCTGGGGCTATTGCGACACAGCCGGCATCTCCGAGACGCGGGAGTTCCTGGCCGAACAGGTCAACATCCGCGGCGGGACGCAGATCACCGCGGACGACATCATCTTCTTCAACGGCATCGGCGACGCGGTGGCCAAGGTGTACGGCTTCCTGCGGCGCGAGGCCCGCGTGCTGGGGCCCACTCCCGCCTACTCGACGCACTCGTCGGCCGAGGCCGCCCACAGCGGCTATGAGCATTTGACGTACGAGTTGGACCCGCACAACAACTGGATGCCCGACGTGGACGACATCCGGATGAAGGTCAAGTACAACGACTCGATCGCGGGCATCCTGTTGATCAATCCCGACAACCCGACCGGGGCGGTATATCCCCGGGCGGTGCTGGAGGAGATCGTCGAGATCGCCCGCCAGTTCCGCTGCATCCTGATCTGCGACGAGATCTACACCCACATCGTGTACAACGGCAACAAGACGCTGCACCTGTCGGAGGTGATCGGCGACGTCTGCGGGCTGTCCATGCGGGGCATCTCCAAGGAATACCCCTGGCCCGGGTCGCGGTGCGGCTGGGTCGAGGTCCTCAACCGCGACAAGGACCCCATGTTCGGCACGTACGTCAACTCGCTGCTGGCCAGCAAGCGCCTGGAGGTCTGCTCGACGACCATGCCGCAGATGTCCATTCCGCGGGTGGTCGGCGACAGCCGCTACCCGGCCCACCTGCGGGACAGGGCGGCGACCTTCGAGGCCCGGGCCCAGGAAGCCTACGACGCCCTCAGCGGCATTCCGGGCGTAACGGTGAACAAGCCCAGCGGGGCTTTCTACGTTACCGTGATGTTCGAGGACGGCGTGCTCAACAACCGCCAGACCCTGCCCATCGACAACCCCAAGGCCCGCGAGATCGTCGAAGGGCTCATCCCCGGCGTGCCCAACGACTCCCGCTTCGTCTACTACCTCATGGGCTCCAAGGGCATCTGCGTCGTGCCCCTCAGCGGCTTCTGCTGCAAGCGGGACGGCTTCCGCATCACCCTGCTGGAGTGCGACGACGCCAAGCGCAAGTGGACCTTCCAGGCCCTGGCCGACGCCATCCGGGAGTACCTGCAATGAGGCCGCGACCATGACTACCGCCTCCGACAACGCGACCCGCGCGGGCTACTTCGGCCCCTATGGCGGACAGTACGTTCCCGAGACCCTGATGGCCGCCCTGGAGCAGCTCTCTGCCGAGTACGACAAGGCAATGGGCGACCCGGGCTTCCGCGGCGATCTGGACCGCTGCTACCGCGAGATCGCCGGCCGGCCCAGCGAGCTGTACTTCTGCCGCCGCCTGACCGAGGCGCTCGGTGGAGCGAAGATCTACCTCAAGCGCGAGGACATGAACCACACCGGGGCCCACAAGATCAACAACACGCTGGGCCAGGCCCTGCTGACGCTGCGGATGGGAAAGAAGCGCGTCATCGCCGAGACCGGCGCCGGGCAGCACGGGGTGGCCACCGCGATGGCGGCAGCCGTCTTCGGGCTCGACTGCGACGTCTACATGGGCACCGAAGACATCCGCCGCCAGAGCCTCAACGTCTTCCGCATGAGGCTCATGGGGGCCCGCGTCATCGGCGTCTCGAGCGGCCAGTGCACGCTCAAGGACGCCCTCAACGAGGCCATGCGCGACTGGATGGGCAGCGTCGAGCACACGCATTACATCATCGGCACGGTCGCGGGGCCTCATCCCTTCCCGGCCATGGTGCGGGAGTTCCAGTCGTGCATCGGGCGCGAGGCCCGCAAGCAGATGCTCTCGGCCGAAGGGCGCCTGCCCGACCTGATCGTCGCCTGCGTGGGCGGCGGGTCCAACGCCGCGGGCATCTTCGCCCCCATGATCGCCGACGCCTCGGTCCGCATGATCGGCGTGGAGGCCGGCGGGCGGAGCCTGAACCTGGGCGACCACGCCGCCTCGCTCTCGCTGGGCAGGCCCGGGGTGCTCCACGGCAGCCTCAGCTACATCCTCCAGGACGCCGACGGACAGACCGCCGACGTGCACAGCGTCTCGGCCGGGCTGGACTACCCCGGCGTGGGGCCCGAACTGGCCTACTGGAAGGACATCGGGCGGGTCGGCTATACCACCTGCGGTGACGACGAAGCCATCGACGCGGTAGTCACGCTCTCCCGGGCCGAGGGGATCATCCCCGCCCTGGAGTCGGCCCACGCGGTGGCCGAGGCGATCAAGCAGGCCCCCAAGATGAAGAAAGGCCAGATCCTGCTGGTCAACCTCTCCGGGCGAGGCGACAAGGACTGCAACGAGATCGCCTCCATCCTGGAGCGCAAGGGCGTGAAGATCTAGTAGCCGGTAGCCGGGCATGGGTCCTGTAAGAACATGAATGATCTGAAGACAAATCGGCTGGTCCAGGCTTTCGCCGAGCTGCGAGCGGCCGGGAAGAAGACGCTGGTTCCGTTCCTGACGGCCGGGTATCCGGACCTGGCTGGGACGCGAGCGATGCTGGAGGATTTCGAGGCCCGCGGGGTCCGGGTGGCTGAGTTGGGCATTCCCTTCAGCGACCCCATCGCCGACGGGCCGGTCATCCAGAGTTCGTACACCGAGGTGCTGGCGAGCGGCCAGCGGACCGACCAGGTGCTGGAGATGGTCCGCGAGTACCGCGAGGGCGGGGGCAAGCTGGGCCTGGCCGCCATGGTGAGCTACTCCATCGTCTTCCGGCACGGGGTCCAGCGGTTCCTGGACCAGTGCAGCCAGGCGGGCGTGGACGCGGTGCTGATCCCCGACCTGCCGCTGAACGAGGCCGGCGAGGTGGAGAAGCTCGCCCGCTCCAGGGGCCTGGCCAACGTCATGCTGATCGCCCCGACCACCCAGCCGCCCCGGCGGCTGGAGATCGCCCGCCACTCGACGGGCTTCGTCTATTACGTCTCGATCGCCGGCATCACCGGCGAGCGCGACCGCCTGAGCGAGGCCACGCTGGCGGCGGTGGCGGAACTGCGGACGCACGTGGACCTGCCCATCTGCGTGGGCTTCGGCGTGTCCAATCCCGCCACGGTGGCCGAGGTGTGCCGCGTCGCCGACGGGGCGATCGTAGGCTCGGCCATCGTCCATCGAATTCAGCAGCACAAGGACCTGCCCCCCGCGGAACTGGCTGCCAGGATCGGAGCGTTCGTCAGCGAGCTGCTCGCCCCCGTGTTGTAGTCTGTAGCCTGTCGCCCGCAGCCAGGACGCAAACGGATCACAGGCTGCCGGCTACCACCTTGATCTTCCCCTCCCGATGGCGTACAACTACAGGCCGCTCATCACCGGAACCTTTTGCCTGTGTCTTGAGAAGGAGAACATGATGACTCGTTCACTGATTCTGTCGCTGGTCCTGGTCGCCCTGATTCTGCCCGCCTGTGAGCAGTCCGGCCCGCAGGTTGCCCGGCTGGTTCCCGCCTCGGTGGGCGGGCACGCCTTCATCACCCTGCCGGCCAAGTACAACACGCCCGACGGCATGACGCTGGCCAAGGACGGGAACATCTACCTGTGCATGCCGAACTTCAACGACCCCGCCTATCCGGCCAAGCTGCTCAAGATCGACGCCAACAACCTCGTCAGCGAGGTCTGCACCCTGCCGGTGCACCCGGAGACCAACCGCGTCTGCCCGCTGGGCATCGACCAGGGGCCCGACGGCAACCTGTACATCGCCGACTGCCAGGCCTTTGAGGTGCCCAACGTGGGCGAGCCCCGCAAGGGAAGCCCCGACAAGTCGCGCGTGCTGCGGGTGGTGCTGGCGGAAGGCAAGGCGTCCAAGGTCGAGGTGCTGGCCTGCGGCATCAACTTCGCCAACGGCCTGGCCTGCAACGGCGACAGCGTGTACGTCTGCGATTCCCAGGTGGACGCCAAGGCCTCGCCCGTGGTCAGCGGCGTGTACCGCTTCAAGATGTCCGAGCTGAAGGCGGACAAGCCCGTCCAGGTCACGCCGGGCGGCAAGGACAAGCATCTGATCACCACCTTCAAGACCGTCAACAAGGACTGGGGCGTCGGGGCCAACGGCCTGGGCTTCGACAAGGCCGGCAACATGTTCGTCTGCAACTTCGGCGACGCCCAGCTCCTGAAGTACCAGATGAAGGACGGCGCGCCGGTCGGCGCGGGCAAGGTCTTCGCCGAGAAGCAGGGCATGCAGTCCACCGACGGGCTGAAGGTCGACGACGAGGGCAACGTCTACATCGCCGACTTCCTGGGCAACGCCGTCCACAAGGTCGACGCCAAGACCGGCAAGGTCACCACGCTGGCCCAGAACCCCAACACCAACGGCGCCAACGGCCTGCTCGACAAGTGCAGCGAGGTCTGCATCCGCGGCGACTGGATCTACGTGGCCAACATCGACCTCAACCTGGCGGGCAACGCGTTCGACAAGCCGTACACGCTGACGATCATCCCCAAGAAGTAGCCCCTCCATGGACGCCGACAACCGAAGCGCCGAGCGCAACACCAATCTCTGGGCCCCCTGGCGGATGGAGTACATCGATTCGCTGGGAGGCCAGGAGGAGGGTTGTTTCCTCTGCCGCTACCGCGAGGCGCCAGTCGACCAGGACCCGCACAACCTGGTCCTGACCCGGCTGGAACGCAGCCTCGTGGTGCTCAACCGCTTCCCCTACACCGGCGGGCATGCCATGGTCGCCCCGCTGGACCACGTGGGGCAGCTCGGCGAGTTGGAGACGGCCACGCTGGTGGAAATGATGCAGGCTGTCCGCGACCTCCAGGCGGTCATGGACCGGGCCCTCAAGGCCCACGGGTACAACATCGGGCTCAACGTCGGGCGATGCGCCGGCGCGGGCCTGCCCGGACACCTGCACATCCACGTGGTGCCCCGCTGGGCGGGCGATACGAACTTCATGGCCGTCCTCGGCCAGGTCCGTGTCATCCCCCAGTCCATCCAGGAGACCTTCGCCGCCATGCGCCGCGCCGCCGACGATCTGGGCCTGCTGCTGGCCCGCACCGGCGGGCAGGCCGGGCCCAGACCATGAGCGAGCCGGGCGACATTCCGCCCCGAGCCGTCTTCGAGGCCCGCCAGCGGGAACACCTCGCCTGGTACGCGGTGGCCGAGGCCGACAGCGGCGGGCGGGCCCACGCCGAGAGCGAGCACCCCTATCGCACCTGCTTCCAGCGCGACCGCGATCGCATCATTCATTGCTCCGCCTTTCGCCGCCTGGACTTCAAGACCCAGGTCTTCGTCCCGCACGAGCACGACCATTTCCGCACGCGGATGACCCACACGCTGGAGGTCGCCCAGATCGCCCGCACGCTGGCCCGCGCGCTGAGGCTCAACGAGGACCTGGCCGAGACCGTCGCCCTGGCCCACGACCTGGGCCACCCGCCCTTCGGGCACGCGGGCGAGGCGGTGCTGGACGAGCTGATGGCCGACCACGGGCGATTCGAGCACAACCGCCAGTCGCTCCGCGTGGTGGACTATCTCGAACACCCCTATCCCCACTTTCGCGGGCTCAATCTGTCCCGCGTGGTCCGCGAGTGCCTGGCCAAGCACCGCACCCGCTACGACACCCCGATCTGCGACGACTTCGACACTACCCTCCAGGCCCCGCTGGAGGGCCAGCTCGTGGACCTGGCCGACGAGATCGCCTACACCTCCGCCGACCTGGACGACGCCCTGTCCGCCGAGTGGGTCACGCGCGAGCAACTGGCCCAGTTCGAGCTGTGGCGCCAGGCCTGGGCCCAGGCCGAGCGGGAATCGCCCGATGCCCGGCCCATCCACAAGCAGATCCGCTCGTGCAAGGGCGTGCTGGCCGCCATGGCCGACGACGCCATCGCCATCACCGCCGCCCGCTGCCGCTCGCTCGTCCGCCCTGCCGGCAACGCCCCAGGCAGCGACGCCGTCCGCCAGGCGGGCCGGCCGCTGGCGGGCTTCAGCGAGCCCATGACCCAGGCTGTCGAGCACCTCCAGCAGTTTCTCCTCCACAACGTCTACACCGACCCCAAGGCTGCCTCGCGCGAGGAAAACGCCCGCCGGACCATCCGCGACCTCTTCGCCGCCTACCTGAACGACCCCTCGCTGCTGCCCGAGCGCTACCGCCGCCGCGTCGACGGCGACGGCCTGCATCGCGTCATCTGCGACTACATCGCCGGCATGACCGACCGCTACTGCACCAAGGAATGGGAGCGGGTCCCCTGACGGGCGCCCGCGCCGGACGCCCGCCGTCTCCTGGCGTAGCCGCCCAGCACCGCCAGCCCGCCGGCCAGCGACAGCAGCGTCAGCGGTTCGGGGATGATCTCTGTAGCGGTGGCCTCGGTGATCGGCCCGCTGAGCAGCTCCAGCTTCAGGAAAGTCAGCGACTGGCCCGGCGGCTGATCCAGCGACTGCCCCGTCATCACGAATGACAGCGTCAGCAGATTGTCGCCCTCGCGGATGGCGTGCCAGTCGACCGGAAGCAGGTACTCCAGGCCGGGCTCGACCAGGGGCGGCAGGAGGATGGGCGAGCCGTTGAGCAGCAGTTCCCACTCCGGCCCGTACAGGGGATCCGGGGCATCGATGAGAATGCGCAACCGGGGGTCCGGCTCGAGGCCCTGGTAGTCCATCATCGCCAGCCCCGCCAGCCAGCCGGCGTGAAGAGGCAGAACGCCGCTCCAGTTTCGCCACCACCCTATCGGGGGCGGGTCCCAGATGATCGGCTGGCCGCCGGGCCCGCCCATGACGATGGGCAACTCGGTGGGGTCGAACTCGGTATCGCCGTGCCCGCTGATGTAGACGACCAGTTGCTTGTCGCTGTGACAGTAGCGGGCGGCGTTGGCCACCATGTCCAGCAGTTGCTGGCGCGTGCCGCCGGTGACGGAGTTGACGTTCGCCCGCCCGCCCCACATGTTCTGGCAGGTCTGAGCGAAGTTCTGCACGTCGTTGGCGTGGCGCGGCTCGGCGGAACCGCTGAAGGCGACCACGGAATGTTCGGTCGTCGCGTCGCCGATGCCCCACGACACGCCGTCGCCGCCGTTGCCCGACGCCGTCTGGGGGTGCTCCATCACGCCGTGCTCGATATTCACGGCGCCGAACATGCCCGCGGGGTCCTGGGCGCCCGCTGCGTCGACGTCCTCCTGGACGTTGCCGGAGATCTCCCCGATCAGCGTGTTGCTCCAGTAGTCGCCCATGCCGCTGCCGTTGTCGGTGATCCACTTGTTGTCCGGACCCCAGGAGTACTCGTTGGCGCTGGCGGCGCTGCCGCCCACCCAGCGAACGCCGGGGCTGGGCACGTTCGGCGGCGACAGCAGCCTGCCGATGTCATCGAGGATGCCGCCCCCGTAGCAGGACTGGACGAAGACCTTCACGTCCTTGACCTGCGGGTTCCCGTCGGCGTCGCGGGGGAGGTTGTCGGCGATGGCCCGGGCCAGCTCATCGTCGCGGACCGAGCCGTCCTTGCAGGCCACGCTGGAGTGTTCCCCGGGGTTCTGGGGCTGGGGCGGGATCGTGTCGGCCGACAGCGGCCCGGCCAGGACCCACAGGATGGCGCAAAGCGCCCGCAACGGCTGATGGAACCGCGTAGCGGTCATTGTCCTCTCCTTATCACGTTTCCGACGAGGCGCAACCGAAACTCAGAGAGGCGCCCAGGGGCTAAAGAAATGGATTCGAGGTCCGAGCCCGCACCACCCGGCCGGCCGACGACCACACGTCTACTGTAGCACGGTCCGGGAAGTTGTCAAGTGCGTCGCCGGGCGTCCAGGTCCGCAAGATCCGCTGTCAGAACGCCACCTTGGGCGTCTCGCGGACGGCCGGCTCGACCTCGAAGAACTCTTCCTTTTTGAAACCGAACATGCCGGCGACCAGATTGGAGGGGAAGACCTCGGTGCGGGTGTTGAGATCGCGGACGTTGGCGTTGTAGAACCGTCGGGCCGCCTGGATGCGGTCCTCGGTGTTGGCCAGCTCGCGCTGGAGATGCAGGAAGTTCTCGCTGGCCTTGAGGTCCGGGTAGTTCTCGGCCAGGGCGAACAGGCCGCGCAGCGACTGGACGAGCATGTTCTCGTCCTGGGCCTGCTGGGCGGGGCTGCCGTGGGAGGCCGCCGCCCGCGAGCGGGCCTCGATCACCCGCTCCAGCACCTCCCGCTCGTGCTTGGCGTAGCCTTGCACGGTGGCCACCAGGTTGGGGATCAGGTCGTAACGTCGCTTGAGTTCGGTGTCGATGCCCGACCAGCTCTCTCGACAGTGCTGGCGCAGGCGGACTAGGACGTTGTAGGTGGCGATGAACCAGATCAGCGGCAGCAGGACGGCCACCGCGATCACGATCAGTGTCACACCGGTATCGGACAGGGCTACGACAGTCACGCTTGTTTCTCCTGCTGCTGGCGGACGAGGTACTCCGGCAGCCGCTCCAGGATGCCGGCGGCGGTCTCGATGGCCGGCTCGAAATCGTTCACCGTGAACGTCCGTTCGCGATAGACCAGGACGCTGGTACGGTCGAAGTGGATGTGGAACTTCGGTTGGCCCAGCAGAAACTCCATCGTCCGCGTGTGGATCACGTCGTAGGCCCACTTTTTGTCCGGGGCCTTGACGTAGAACTTGCGGCTGAACTCCGCCGACTCGAAGTCGATGTCGTCGGCCCCGAAGAACTCGGTGATCTTGTCGAAGAACCCCTCGGGGCGGATGAACAGCGGCTCCAGCGGAATGGGGCTGGCGACGATCGTTCCACTGAAGTAGTGGTGATGGGTCTGGCGCCGGCCCTTGGAATCGGTCGAGTGGGTCTCGTAGTGGTAGTCGAAACACTTGACCTGTCGCCCGCCCCACGTTCCGCCCATCATGTTGTAGGCGTAGCGGTTGGAGCCCTTGCGCAGGCAGGGGAAGGCCGGGAACTGGTCGTCCAGGTCGTAGGTCCTGGCCTCGCTGAACCACAGGCCCTTGCCCTGGGCGAAGGCGGCCAACTCCTTGCGCCGGCGCAGCGCCGCCAGGTGTCCGAAGATGGCGACAGCGGCAACCACCGCCACCACGAGGACGACAAACAGGATCTCCATGTCCTGCCTCCACGGCCAGGCCGCCCCGACCGGCTTGGCAAACGGCTTCGCTGGCCGCAGGCCGGACTCTGGTCCGGTCTTGTCGGCCAGCAGGGCCGGGCGGCGGCCCCGCGTCTTGCCCCACATGCGGCTCCGCCCACGCGACGGCATGGGAGCATTCATCGGCGATTGTACGGCGGGCTCCGCCGGAGGACAAGGCCGTTTGCCCGCCCGGGAATCGTCCCCGCGACTCGACTTGCCCCGCCACCCTACTTCTTGCCGCCGCCCTTGCCGCCACCCTTGCCGTGGCCGTTCCCGTTGCCGTTGCCATTCCCGTCGCCGCCGCCGCTGTCAGCAGCGAAGGTCGCCGGGGCCAGGGGCAGCAGCAGGTCCGCCGACTGGGCAGGTCGAACCGACACAAGCCGTCGCTGGGCCTGCTCGGACTCAAACGTCAGCACGTAGAATTCCCCCGCGGCTATTTCCGCCCGGCAGGAATAGGGGGCGCTGGGCGGCAGGCCTGTCTCCAGCAGCGTCAAGGCCCACGCCATCGCCCGGGCGGAGCGCAGTTCCCGCTCGTTGCGGACAATCTGGGCGGTCTCGGTGCGGAGCCAGCCGGCTGTCTGACGGAACGTCGACGTCCACAGCAGCATGGCCAGCACCAGAAAGATCATGGTGCAGGCCAGCGCGTGCCCGCGCGGCCGGCTGGAGGCCGCAGCCCGAAACGTGCCGCGGGAGGTTCTCACGGTTGGCTCCACGTCAGTTCGGTCTCCCGCAGGATGTCGCCGTAGCGGACGCGTATGGTGAGTTCGAGCGTCCGTCCGTTGGCCAGCGAGCGGACGGCGAAGGCGTCCACGCCCTTGGCGACGAGGAACTCTTGCCCGTCGTGGACCAGGCGCCGGATGAGCTGTCCGTTCCGCAGGACGTACTCGACCACCTCGTCCGGCTCAGCCCACTGGGCCAGGCCGTCGGGCAGGTCGCCCCCGTCCAGGCAGAGAAGCACCCTGCCGTCGTCGAGGGGAGTGAAGGCCAGGGTCGATCCCAGGTCGCGAGACAGGCTCGAAAGCGTCAATCGCAGTTCCTGGGCGGCGCGGGTGCGGGCGGTGCAGTCCCCCAAGGCGTTGGAGATGTTCCCCCACGAGCGGCCGACGATCAGGGCCAGCATCACCGTCAGCATGGCCGCCACCAGCATCTCCAGGAGAGTGAACCCAGTCTCTCGCCGTCCGGACATGGTCAGTTCCCCTGCGGCGGCTGGTGGGTCACCAGCGCCGTTCGCGCCTGGCGCGAGGCGTCCAGCGTCTGCTCGAGCACTTCGACCTGGTAAAGGTCCTCCGCCTCGCCCAGTTCCACGCCGGCTTCCCACTCCTGCCCGGGCGTGGAGGTCAGTTCCGCGGGCGGCTTGAGCAGCCGCATCCATTTGCTGGCGTGGGGGACGGTGTAGAACCTCCCGTGTTCCGTGCACCACGATTCCGCCTGGTGGATTTGGCGGCTGTGGGTGGCCAGCAGCGAGCCCAGGGCAGCCAGGCCCGTGGCCAGGACGATCGTGGCCACTTGCAGCTCGAGCATCGACAGCCCGTGGCGCCGGCTCCCTCGACTTGTTCCTCTCCGTTTCATTGAATCTGCAATCCCAAATCCGCAATTCGCAGTGGTTCAGGAGGGCGGCACGAGCACCTGGTTCCGGGGACCGGTGATCTGTCCCTCCAGCAGGCCCGCCTGGTTCATCCAGATCTGGCCCGTCCATCGCGTGGAGTTGATGCGGGAGGCCCGCACTTCAAATCCCTCGCTCGAGGCATAGCTGACCTGGTAGACGAACTTGGCGCCAGTGGCGGACGGCGACGTCAGCGACGGGTCGATGAGGTCCAGGGCGGACAACTCGCCCAGGCTCGATGCGAAGGTGCGATGCTCCAGCCAGTAGACCCGCTGGGCCGACCAGATGGTCCGCAGGTTTCCGGCGGCGTTGTCCAGGGCCGCCTGTTCCACCGCCCGCACGTACACCGGCGCCGACAGCGTGACCAGCAGGCACAGGATGGTCATGGCGATGCAGGCTTCAACGAGCGTGAATCCCCCTCGCCAAGGCGACCGCATGACCGGACTCTGGCCCTCAGCCAGGGCGTCGACGTAGCGGCAGAAGACGTCGTAGTCCTCGCCTGCGTCTTTGCTGAGGAACTCGATGCCGAGGACGTTTCCTTCGTCGCCCACCTGGACGCGTCGCACCGCGCCCACCAGGTGAACGGTCCGCCTGGGACCGCCCCGCCAGGCCGGCAGGACGATTGCCATGCCCGCCAGCTTGCCCGGGGGAAAGTACTGCGGCGAAAACACCGCCGCCCCGCCGCGAGAGACGTTGAACACGTGCGAGGCGAAGCGGGCCGGACAACGGTCGCCCGGCTGGATCGTCATCTCCGCCACCAGCGGCACGCGTTCATGTCTTCGACGCCGGATCATCTGGTGCACCGTCTCGGCCGGTCGATCGGCCCGTACCTTGCCATCCCGCTGCCGGACCCGGACCATGCAGACGACTGCCCGTCAAGCCCGGGGCCCGGTCCGAGACCGTCTCAGCCTTCTCGAAATCGTCCCAGTTCGCAGCCGATCGCGCGGATCAGGTCTGCATCGGGTTGATTTCGGGCTTGGCGGCAATGGTGCTGTTGGTCGCGTCGAAGCCTTCCTGGGTGAAGATGACCGTGTAGGAGCCGTAGCCGGCCGACGCGCCCGAGCGGGTGAGCGTCAGCGACCAGGAGTCTTCCAGGTCGCCCGTGTCGCCGGCCTGGACCGTGCCCACCGTGTAGTACTTGGGGGCGGTCATCTTGATGTCCAGGTCGTCGACGTCCGAGGCATAGGTGCCCTGGCGGGCGTGATAGCGTTCCTGGGCGGCCTGGACGGCCGACAGGTAGTTGAACGCTTCGGCAGCCTTCGACCGCTCCACCGAAGCCAGGAACCGCGGCACGGCGAATGCCGCCAACACCCCGATGATGACCACCACCACCGCCAATTCGACCAACGTGAATCCTCTACGTTTCTGCATGCTCTTCTCCTTCTGTCGGCCCGCCGCCCTGGCGAGCGTCTAGAGAAACCAGAACGAACCTTATGACTTTTCGACCCACACAGGTCGACACTTCACTAACGACTCCGGAAAAACCCGTATCTCTACGTAGTGCGATTCCCTGGGGCCTCATCGGGCGTCCAGCGCCTCGCACAGCACGGGCTGGGTCTGCGGGGTCACCGGCGTCTCGAACTCCGCGCCCAGCATGGTGCCTTCGGCTTCCGCTCGCGCCCACACCACCCGGACCGCCAGGCTGGTCACCGTCGTCTTGCCGCCCACCCGCAACTGGATGTCCAGTTGCAGCCGCTGCCCGGGTCCGTAGAACCGCTGGCTGAACAGGCCCACTCCGCCTCGGCTGATGTTCACGCAGCTCGCCTGGCTCACCACCTGGCCCGCACGGACAACCACGGGGGCGAAGAACGGCACGTGACCATATTTCCGTCTTTCCACGATCGTCACCTGGGCCCGGAGGCCATTTCGAACATCGGCAAGTAGATCGACGCCAGGATCACCGCGATCGTGACGCCCATGCCCAGGATCACCAGCGGCTCGATGCAGCGGGCCAGCCGTTCCATCGTCGCCTGCATGGCGCGGCGGTACTGCGAGGCCGCCTGGGCGAATACGCCGGGCAACTGCCCCGACTGTTCGCCCACGTGCACCATGCTCACCAGCAGCGACGGGAACAGCCCCGTCCGTCCCAGCGAGCCGGCCAGGGATTCTCCGGAGGCGACCTGCTGGCTCACGCGGGCGAGCGCCTCGCGATAGGTGCGGCTGGAATGAAACACGCCCTGCATCGCCTGGAGACTGTCCAGCAGGGGCAGCCCGCTCCGCAGGAGCAAGGCCATCGTCCCCGCAAATCGCTCCATGTACACGCCCACCACGCACGGACCCACCAGCGGCATCGTCAAGGACAGGTGGTCCACCAGGCGACGCCCGCTCTCGCGCTTCAGGTACCAGCGCGCCAGGAAGAACGCGCCCGCCACGCCGGCTGCCACGTGCAGGAAATAGACCTGCAGGAACCCCGACGCGTCAATCACCGCCTGCGTGATGTCCGGCAGCTTGGACCCGAACTCCTTGAAGAACTCCGCGAACACCGGCACGACCTTCCACAGCATCACCACCACCGCCAGCACCGCCACGCCCAGCAGGATGCACGGGTAGATCATGGCCGAGATCAACTTGCTGCGAATCTCCTCGCCTTGCGAGATATGCTCGCTGAGCCCCGCCAGCACCTCCGCGAGGTTGCCGCTCAACTCGCCCGTGCGGATCACCTCGATCCAGTGGCGCTTGAAACACCGTGGGAAGGCCCCCGCCGCCGCGTGCAGCGACGCGCCGGCGGCGACCCGGTCAGTCATCGACCGCACCACGTGGCGGAGCTTCAGGCTCTGCGACTGCGAACCGGCGATGGTCAACGCCTCCAGCAGCGGCGTGCCCGCCGACAGCAGCGTGCTGAGATGATGCAGGAACTTGGCCGGGTCCTCGCGCCGGATCCGCGCGTGGGGCCGGCCCGCCAGGCGGATGTGCCGCTGGACAAATCCTCGCGGCGCCGTCGATGTCGGAAGACCTTGCAGCGTGCTCATCTACAGGTCCTCCTCGTCCAGGCACACGCTCAGGGCCTCTTCCAGGCTGGTCACGCCCAGGCGGACCTGTTCCAGGCCGCCCTGGCGGAGCATCGTCGTCTCCTGGCGCCGCGCCTCCTGGCGCAGCTCGCCCAGCGAGGCCCCGCCGGCGATCATTTCCCGCAGGCGCGGCTTGATCGGCACGACCTCGAACAGTCCCACCCGCCCCCGATAGCCGGTGTGGCGGCATTTCGGGCAGCCCGTGGGACGGAAGTAGTCGCGGTCGAGTTCCAGGTCCAGCCGTTCGGCTATGTCCGCCTCCAGCTTGTAGGCCTGGCGGCAATGCGGGCACAGCCGGCGCACCAGCCGCTGGGCCTGCGCCAGGCGCAGCGCCGAGGCCAGCAGGAACCGCTCCACGCCCATGTCCACCAGGCGGTTGATCGCCGCCAGAGCGTCGTTGGTGTGCAGCGTGGACAGCACCATGTGCCCGGTCAAGGCCGCCCGAAGACAGATCTGGGCGGTCTCCTGGTCGCGGACCTCGCCCACCATGATCACGTCGGGATCCTGGCGGAGGAAGGCCCGCAGGGCCGACGCGAACGTCAGGCCCACCTGGTTGCGGACCTGGACCTGGTTGAGTCCCTCGAACTTGTATTCCACCGGATCCTCCACGGTCAGCACGTTGAGGTCCGGCTTGTTAAGCAGGTTGAGCACGGCGTACAACGTGGTGCTCTTGCCGCTGCCCGTGGGTCCGGTCACCAGCAGCAGCCCGTGAGGGCTCTGGGCGGCCGTAACCAGATCGTCCGCCTGGCGTTGGCTGAAGCCCAGTTCGGTCAGGTCCAGCGGGACGCTGCCCTTGAACAGCAGGCGAAGCACCATTTTCTCCCCGTGCACCGTGGGCACGGTGTTGACCCGCAGGTCCACGCGACGCTGGTCGATCGTCAGGGCGATGGCCCCGTCTTGCGGGACGCGGCGTTCGGCGATGTCCATTTTGGCCAGGATCTTCAGGCGGTTGACCATGGACACGTACATGGACTTGGGCGGCGGGGAGATCTCCTCCAGCCGCCCGTCCACGCGGGCTCGCACCTTCACGCCGTTCTCCATCGGCTCGAGGTGAATGTCGCTGGCGCCGTCGTGCACCGCGGTCAGCAGGATGTGATTGACCAGGCGGATGACGTGGCTGTCCTGGCTCTTGGGGACGGGGCGGTCCAGGTCGATCACTTCCTCGACGGCGTCCTCCAACTGGCCGCTCGGTTCGACCTCTCGTGCGGCGGTGGCCTCGGTGGCGATCTCCTTGACCATGTCGCGCTGACCGAAGGTCTTGCCCACGGCTTCCTGGAGCAGGCCCACGGTCGCGACGACCGGGCGGATGACCAGCCCGGTCAGGAGTTGCAGTTCCTCCAGCGTGTTGAGATCGCTGGGATTGGCCAGGGCGACGGTGAGGGCGCCCCCTTCTTGCCGCAGGGGGACCAGGAGCCGCTCGCGACAGAGCTTCTCGCCCACCAGGGCCATCAGCTCGCCCTGGACGGTCAGCGGTTCATCGCACGCGACCTGCTCCAGACGCAGGTAGTCGGCGTAGGCGGAGGCGATGTCGGCCTCGTCGGCCAGGCGCTCGTCCACCAGCGTTTCTTCCAGCGTGCCGGTGTGCTTGAGCAGGGCCTGGTGCAGTGCAGACAGGTCGCTGTCGCGCATGGCCCCGCGCTCCAGAAGAAGCTGGACCAGCAGCGGCTGGTGAGAGGCCAGTCCCGTGTCCAGGACGGAGATCGACTGGGTCATCGTCGTCCTCCCTGGCGAGCGGGCTTCTCGGGCGAATCGCTGCGCATCCGCAGGACGGTCGTCTGGTCGCCGAAGCGGAGGGTCACGCTGTCCTGAGTGATCGACTCGACGGTCCAGTTGCTCTCGGGGTCGCCGTTGCCGGTGATCGAGCCGGTCTTGTGGATCTGGTCGCCGATCACCGCCAGCGTGGGTCCGTCGCTGGCGAAGATGTCCACGAGGTTGCCCGGCAGAGGGGGCGGAGGATGGTCGGTCGGCACCGGCGCGGGCCGGCTGGCCGGCGCCGTCTTCGGCGTGGGCCTGGAGCGCGCGGGCTTGTTCAGGTAGCTCGCCCAGGAGACCTCGAACGGATCGCGGCCGGCCGGACTGGCGCGGTCGGCGACGACGGTGGGCGGCGGGTCCAGCAGCTTGGGCGAGATGGTCGGCGTTTCGCGTCCCTGGGCTGCGCGGGGCAGGTGCGTCTCCAGCGACGAATACGTCAGGTACCCCAGCAGGGCCAACGCCGCGTAAGGAGCCAGTTTGTCGATCTTCTGCAACATCGTTCTTTGTTGCCCGTAGCCTGTAGCCCGCAGTTGGCAGCCGGTGGCCCGCGGGGGGCCGGCCGGCTGGCGGTCACTTCTTTGTCTTCTGTTGCACCAGTCCCAGGACGACAATCCGCATCAGGATGGAGTCGGTCTGCTTCTCGAATCTCACGCTCTCGACCCGCAGCAGGCGGGGGGAGTCCTCCAGCTACTCGACGAACCGCCTCAGGTTGGAGAAGGTTCCCTCGACCTCGACCGCCAGCGTGACGGCCCGGTAGGGCCCGACCTTCCTGGGCTCGCGGGACTCCATGTCCCGCAGGCGGACCTGGGCCTCGCGCTGGGCGGCCAGGATGTGCTGGACCCAGTGGTTGGTCTCGCTCCCTCCGTCCAGGCGCTGGCGGTAGGTCTCGGCCTGCTTGCGGAGGTTCTCGACGTCGGTAATGGCCTCCAGCCGCTGCTGCTGGCTTCGCAGTTCGCCCTGGGCGGAGTCGATCCGTTGCGAGAGCGGCCAGTAGATGCCGGCCAGGGCCAGCAGCGTCAGAGCGGCGGTCACGGCTGGGCGAAGTCGGGCCGGGTCGCCAAGGTAACGCCCCAGCAGGAGCTTGTACTGTTGCAGACGCTGTCGGTCGGCGGGGGAGATCATGGGCCCCCCTTTCGCCCGCGGGAGTCCTTCTCTCGCGGCAGGGCGATGATGGTGAAGTGGGCCATCTCGCTGTCGCCTTCCGCCCCGCGGGCCCACTTCACGTCGGCCAGCTTGACCAGCGGGAAGTCGCGCTGGAGCAGTTCCACCTGCGCGAGCGAGTCCAGGAACGTGTCGATCTCGCGCGGGGCGGAGTAGCGGTCGCCGAAGCGCGACAGGCAACGGAGGGTGAGCGACTTAGCGGGCTTGACCTTGTTCTTTCCGCCCGCCTCGCCCAGCTCGCAGAAGCCCCAGACGTGCGAGAGGCACGCGTTGGGGGGCAGGCGCGTGGGCAGGTCGCGGAGATAGTCGCTCCAGCGGACGCGGGTGGACAGGAAGCGGTGGACCGCGGACACCTCGCCCGTCAGGGCCTTGCGCTGATCGGCGATCTGGGCGAGCGTGAGCGAAGCAGCCCAGGCCCGCGAGGCGTTCTGGCGGGCGACGACCTCGGCATCTCGCTGGAGGCTCGTCCAGCGGTCCCACAACAGGCCCGCCATCAGGGCGGTGGCCAGCAGCAGGCAGGCCGCCAGGCGGCGCGGGAATATCTGGCGAATGGTGGGCGGGGGTCGCAGGTGGGCCAGCAGGTCCAGGCCCTCGCCGGCCCCGCGACGGGCGGACAGGGCCAGCCCCGCCGCCAACACCGCCTCGCCGGGGCCCTCGTCGCTGCTCAGCAGCGTCTCCAGGCCGGTCTGCTCCTGGACCTCTCGGGCCAGGGCCTCGTCCGCCTGCCCTTGCAGGACCAGCCCGCCGACCTCGCGAACGTGCAGATGGGTGCGAGCGTGGGCCAGCAGGCTCCGTACGGCCGAGGTGGCTGCCGACACCATGGGGCCCTGCTGGATCGCGAAGGGCCGGCAGAGCACGCTTTGGCCTTCGCAGGTCAGCAGGGCCAGCCCGTGCTCGCCGCCCAGGAGAATGCGGACCGCCCAGCGCCACGAGCGAGGCCCGCGGCAGCGCCGATGGGCCAGTTCGCCCAGCGACCACGCACACGGCTCCAGGCGGAAGTGTCTGAGTTCCAGCGGGGCCAGGGCCTGGTGAATCTCGTCGGCCAGGTCGCGCCGGCAGGCAGCCAGGCAGCAGCCGACCTGCCCCTCGCCCAGGCGGACCATGCGCCCGGCGGCGGCTGTCCGCTCCGCGTCTCCCATGCCGCTGACGCCCGAGCGGGCCAGCAGAGCGTGGGGCGGAGGGAGTTCCTGTGCGGGCTCTTCCAGCATGTAGGTGGTGAAGTACGTCTGCTGGGGCGAGAGCCCCACGCAAAGTCGAAGCCGCCTGAGCTGGGCGGGCTTGAACTGGCTCCGCAGCCAGGCAGCCAGGACGGCGCCCGGGCCGGGTGCAGGGGAGTCGTCGCCCGGCGCAGGGGCTGGCTCGTCCAGAGGGATGCACTGGAGGGCTACCGGTTTGAGTCCGCCCAGCGACCAGGCGACCTGAACGACGGTCAGTTGCCGCTTGGCCAGGTACACGCCCAGGCTGCCGGCGGTCGAAAACCTGTTCTGCGCGTGGGACACGTGCGCCTCCGAGCGCCGGACCTGCACCGGCCTACAAGGCCCGCGCAGTCCGCTGCCCTTCGCTTTCCACTCCTGCTGCACTACTAGGCTCGTCAAAACCAGGAGCGGACTTGAATAACGTCCTTGAGCGGCGTCCCGCCTGGGGTCCCGTTGCGGCTGCCGCTGCCGGAAGACACGTCGTCGCCACCACCGTCATCTCCCTTTGCCTCTCGGTTGTCGGGGTCATCCGGAGGTCGTCCGCTCCCGGTGACTCCCGCTGTGGTCTTTCCCTCCCACCCGTCTATACCGTACATTGGTCACATACGGATGCATGAGCAACCGCCTCAATCCGAGTCCGACACTCTCCCTCCTGTAGCCAGGGCCGGTCGGTACTACTTCGCCGCCTTCGTCTTCTATCTGCTGCTGGTGGTGTACGGCAGCCTGGTGCCCCTGAAGTTCCGCGACCTGCCGGCGGACGCAGCCTGGCGGGTGTTCACCCACGCCTTCTCCAGGGGCGTCTCGGGCGCCTATCTCTCGCGGTCGGACGTGGTGGCCAACTTCCTGCTGTTCGTGCCGCTGGCGTTCCTGGGCATGGGCCTGCTCACGCGCGGCGGGCGGGCGCGCTGGCACGTGCTGTGGGCCCTGCCGCTGCTGCCGACCCTGACGGCCATCGGGGCCGGTATCGAGTACCTGCAGGTCTATGTGCCCGCGCGCAATCCCTCGCCGCGCGACGTGGCCATGCAGGCCTGCGGCTCGTTGCTGGGCGTGATGCTGTGGGCCCTGGCGGGTCGGCCCTTCACCCGATACGTGCACGGCCTGGCTCACCACACGCGCCTCCGCCGCCCGGACGTGCAGGTGCTGGGCGGCTACCTGGTGGGCTTCTTCCTCTATCAGCTCATGCCCTTCAACCTCACCATCAGCCCGGCGGAGATTACCCGCAAGCTCTACAACGGACAGATCAACTTCGTTCCCTTCGCCGATCCCGTGGGCTATCGCCCGTACATCGTTTTCGCCAAGTTCACCTTGCTGGTGCCCGTGGGCATGTTCTTCGCGCTGTGGCGGCCCGGGCGGCGCGTGTGGGCGGCGGTGGGCTACGGGCTGCTGTACGTGGTCGCCCTGGAGCTGGCCCAACTGCTGGTGGTCGAACACTTCACCAGCGTCACCGACGTGATCCTGGGCACGGGCGGCTGCCTGCTGGGCGGGCTGCTGGGGGCGATGATCGCCTCGGCCCGCGGGGACGCAGCGGCGCAGGGCGCCGGCGGCGCCGAGTCTGCGCGGGCGGCCGGCGACGGCTTCTGGGGCCGGTGGGGATGGGAGATCAAGTTCGCGCTGACGGCGCTGTACGTGGGAGCGCTGGCCCTGCTGCGCTGGTGGCCGCTGGACTTCCGCACGCCCCCGCGCGGGCTGCTCAAGCAGGCGTATGCCGCGCTCCGCGTGCCGATGCACCACCTGTACTTCCAGAATCCGTTCGAGGCCTTCACCAACATCGCCCGCGACGTCGGATGGTTCATGGTGGTCGGGCTGCTGCTGCGGAGCCTGTGGCCCAACCGCTCCCGCCTGGGCTGGCTGGGCAGCCTCTTCCTCGCATGCGTCCTGGCCGGCGGACTGGAGCTGGGCCAGGTGTTCGTCTTCCGCGTGCCGGACGTGACCAGCATCCTGCTGGGCGGCCTGGGCGCCTTCGCGGGCATCCTGGCCCAGCCGTTCCTGGGGCGAGTGTTCGGTCTTAGTCCTGGCAAGAAGGCAGCGGGCGGGACGTGAGTCTCACTACAGACCTGGAAGCGAGGCGGGGCGCGATGTGGGTGTGGTCGCTCGTGGTCTTTCGCGTAGCTGTCGCACGGCGCGGAAAGCCTGGCGAATCTGCTCGCTCGTGCCGACGGCGAGATACAGGTCATATTCGAATACCAGGCCGGGCTTGACGGCAAACGTCGCCAGGGGTGCGAAGTACGAACAGGCCGAACCCTTTTCCTGGTAGCGATAGCAGGTGAGTCGGCTCGCGATGGGGACGTAGACCCCGGCGCCGAAGTCTTTGTCGTCGACGTAAGCAGCCCAGCCTTCGGTCATCCGGCGCCCCTCGTTGGGCCAGCCGGGCGTGGATCGGGAGACCGGTGCGCCGGTCCATGGCTTCTCGCCGTCATACACCACGAGGGTCTCCAGGTCCGGCTCGGCGAAGAAAGCTGGCGTTTCCTGGTCAACTGCCGGGTGGGCGCGCGCACCACGATAGGTGAATCTGAATCGGACGTGAGCGACGGGACCGTCCAGCCGAATCCACTCCTCCATTGTCACGTCATCCAGTTGCTTGCCGGTCGCCCAGTGGCAGGGGCGCGTCCTGGCGTAGATGCGCGATGAATCCGCCTTGAGCTCCAGTACTCGGGCTGATTCCCCGCGATAGCCTCCGCCCTGCACGGGATTCCACCGCCAAGGCTTGCCCGCCCACGACGAGCCGTCCCGCTGGCCGTAGTAGGACTGCTGCACCAGTCTGCCGTGGTCGAAATGATTGATTAGGTTGCGTTTCGCCCCTCCCGCCGACAGCCATCCGATGGCGGCCCCGGAGCTTCTCTTGATCCCGATGCGGACCTGGCCGTTGTCCAGGAAGATCCAATTCCCCTGACCCACTGCCGGAGCGGATGCGGAATCGGCGGCACCGCACAGACAAGTCATCACGACCAGTGCCAGATTCAACGCCACGGTTTCTCCTTGGGCGGCTCATGTTTGCAGACGACCCCTCTCGCAAGAGATGAACGGAGAATTTCTGCTTCTGTTGCTCCTCCTGGCGGGCGATATAATCACACGTGATGTGTTCGTTGAGGAAAGTTCTGATCGCAGCGACGCTCCTGGTAATGGGCACGGCAGCGCAGGGGCCGGCCCAGTCGGCGCCGGGGAACGACCCAGCCAATCTCGATGAGCAGGCCAAGCGACTGGCCAAGGAACAGCTCGAGCGCCTGGGGGCCGGCTATGTCGCCCGCATCGACCCGCAGCGGCGGATCGTGTACGTCTCGGCCATCGACCCGGGCAACTTCCAGCGGGTGACGGCCCTGCTGTCGATGCAGCACGACCTGCTGCGGCGTCAGATCTTCCCCGCCCCCTTGGGGTGGAACGTGACGGTGATCTTCCCCACGCTGAATGACTATCGCCGCCGCACGCCGCTGGCCAAGGCAGCCGGCTTTTACCACCACCCCTCGCGGACGCTCTACAGCGTTTCGCTCAGCGACGTGCTGCTGCACGAGTTTACCCACGCGCTGCATCACAACGATCAGCATCTCAGTCGTCAGCAGCACGCCTTGTGGGTGATCGAGGGGTTTGCGACGCTGTTCCAGCGGTGCAAGCCCACGGCGGCGGGGCTCGAGCCGCAGAACGACTGGTCTCTGGGGGACCTCCAGGAAACGGTCAAGGCGGGCAAGGCCTGCAAGCTGGCCGAGCTGATGACTATGAGCCAGAAGGCGTTTCTGGAGAAGGCCGAGACGCACTATTCCCAAGTGCGGTGGGTGATGATGTATCTCTACCGCAAGGGCAAGCTGCCGGAGTTCTACGCGACGTACAAGGCGACCTGGGCGGCGGACGCCACCGGCCGAAAGGCCCTGGAGAAGGTCTTCGCCCAAGACCTGGACAAGATCGAAGCCGACTGGACCCAATGGCTGCTGGAGCTCGAACCGCCCTGGAAGCCGGGCTACACCGTCAAGGCCCGCCTGGGCGTGCGCATGAAGCCCTGCGAGGACGGAGTGGAGATCACGGCCCTGCTTCGCGGCTCGGCGGCCAGCCAGACCCACCTGCTGCGCCCGGGCGACGTGGTGCTGGCTATCAACGCTCAGCAAACGCCGACCCCGCGGGACCTGACCGCCGCCGTGCAGGCCTGCAAGCCGGGGCAGATCGTGGACATCGAGATTATCCGCGACGGCAAGGTGACGACGATCAAGCAGGTCCTGGGCGTGGGCGGGCCGGAGAAGAAGTAATCACCGGCTCGGCGCGCCGAGCGGCTCAAGGGCAAGCTCGGCGACCGGCGCCGGATGCCTACCCGATGGCCTCGTTGCCTTCCTCGCCCGTGCGGATGCGGATGCAGCGGGGCAGGTCCAGGACGAAGATCTTCCCGTCGCCGATGTTGCCGGTGTGCGCCGCGCCCATGATGGCGTCGATGGTCGGCTGGACGTACTGGTCGTTGACGGCGATCTCCAGTTTGACCTTCCGCAGGAGCGAGCCGGCCTCCTTGTGGCTGCGGTAGACCTCGGCGATGCCCTTCTGTCGCCCGCGTCCCAGCACGGGCGTAGCCGTTACCAGGTGGATTTCCTTCTCCTCGAGCTTCTGGAGGACCTCGTCCATTCGGTCGGGCTGGATGATGGCGATGACGTATTTCATAAGGCGGTCCTTTGGCGTCCGTATAGGTCTTTGTCTTCTTGTTCAGCGACAGAGCGTCGCGTGCCGTCCAGGGTCTCAGGCGGGCGCCTGAAGACTCAGTCGATCACCGTGTACGCGGATTCCTTGTGCTGGGTGAGGTCCAGGCCGACGCGTTCGTCGTGTTCGCAGACCCGCAGGCCCATGGTCAGGTCCACCAGCTTGAGCAGGATCAGGCCCAGCACGAACGAGAAGACGATGCACACGACAGCCGCCTGCACCTGCACCAGGAGCTGATGCGCGCCGCCCTCGCCATAGAACAATCCGTTCTTGCCGTTGACCTCGGCCGACGCGAACAGCCCGGTGGCGATCGCGCCCCAGATGCCGCCCACTCCGTGGACGCCGAAGGCGTCGAGGCTGTCGTCGTAGCCGAGGCGGGGTTTGAGGAAGGTCACGCACAGCCAGGGGATGACGGCTGCCCCGACGCCGATGGCGATGGCGCCCATGGGTGTGACGAACCCGGCCGCCGGCGTGATGGAGACCAGTCCGGCCACCGCGCCGGTGATCATGCCCAGCGTGGTGGGCTTGGTGTGGAAGAACCAGTCCAGCAGGGCCCAGATCAGACCGGCGGTGGCGGCGGCGGTATGGGTGTTGACGAAGGCAGCCGACGCCAGGCCGTTGGCGCCCAGGGCGCTGGCGGCGTTGAACCCGAACCAGCCGAACCAGAGCAGCCCCGCGCCCAGCGTAGCCCAGGGCAGGCTGTGGGGCGGGCTGATGGCGTTGGGGTAGCCCTTTCGCCTGCCCAGCACCAGCGCGGCAGCCAGCGCGGTCATGCCCGCATTGATGTGCACGACCGTCCCGCCGGCGAAGTCCAGGGCGCCCCACCCGGCCGCCCCGAGGAAGCCGCCCGCGCCCCACACCCAGTGGGCCATCGGGTCGTACACGATCGTCGCCCACAGCAGGCTGAAGACGCAGAACGCGGAGAACTTCATCCGCTCGGCGAAGGCCCCGATGATCAGCGCCGGCGTGATCACCGCGAACATCATCTGGAACATCATGAAGGTCGAGTGAGGAATCGTCGGGGCGTAGTCGCTGGGAGCGGCGCCGACGCCCTTCAGGCCGATCCACTCCAGCCCGCCGATGATGCCGCCCTTGGTGGGCCCGAACGACAGGCTGTAGCCCACCAGCACCCACTGCACGCTGATCAGGCAGAGGATCATGAAGCACTGCATGAGCACCGAGAGGTAGTTCTTCTTACGGACCAGTCCGCCGTAGAAGAACGCCAGGGCGGGCGTCATGAGCATGACCAGGGCCGTGCCCATCATGACCCAGGCCGTGTCGCCGGTGTCAATGGCTGCGGGCGCAGCGGCAGGCGCCGTGGCGGCTGGAGGCGTCGAGGCGACCTCGGCCAAGAGCCCTCCGCCCAGCGCAAAGACAACCATGGCCGAGAGTAGACGCGGCAACCACTTCCGTACGTACGTAGTCTTCACTTGCATTACCCTTTCCTGCATATCCAGACAGTTCGACTGCACGGCTCGTGGAAAGGGAAAAGCACAGGGCGTGCCAGAGGATGGATTCGAACTGCAACTTCTTCCCGGATAAGGAATTACTGGCCTATACGACCGGAGGCCAACAGGGGAGGCGGCAGACAAAAACGTCCCAATTCTGCGGAAGATCGCACATTTTTGTCTTGGCAGATCGCGTCAGGACGCCGAGCGAAGCTCCTGGACCTTGCGGTCGAGAATGGCGTCTTCGATGGCCCCGCCGCCCATGCCCGCCGGTGAGAGTTGCGTGTCGATCAGCAGGCCGGCTTCCTTCTCGATACGCTGGATCTCGTCCAGCACTTTCTGGTCCCCCCGCCCGATGATGTCTTCGGACTCAGCCAGTCGTTCGAGTTGACGCTGGGCCGAGGCGACCAGGGCCAGGGCCTGGCGGCAGCGCCGGGCGTGGGCGTCCAAGGCCAGCAGCAGCCGGGCGATCTCGCGCAGCTCCCGCTCGAGGGCGTCGCGGACGTGCGCGGACAGCCCGCCGGCCTGAAGTTGGGCGTCGACCTCGCGGGCCTGGTCCAGGAGCTTGCGGCGAAACTGCGGGATGCCCTTGTCCAAGGCGTTCTGCAAGCCGCTGCGCCTCTGTTCGAGGCCGACGCCCCGCTCAGCCAGCACCTCCTGCGTGGTCGGCTCGGGAACGTGGGGGCGGAACGACCGGCTGGCGTTGGTCTGGAGGGCATACTCGAACTGCATCAGGCCGTCGCGCAGGCCCAAGTATCGCTGGCGTTGACAGGAGTTGACCTTGAGCTTCGCGTAGAGAGACACGTCGGCGGCGTCCAGTTCGATGCAGTAGACGTGCCCTACGACGACTTGGGCCTGGAACTCATAGCCGTCGGCCGGGGCGTCCAGAACGGCTTCGTAGTCGACGGGCCCCAGATCAACCACCCCGCCTCGCGGGACGCGGATGACCAGGTCGCCGTCGTCGAAGGCGAAGTCGCCGCTCTTGCGGGGGGTAATGGCGTTCTGGGTGAGCGAGTAGCCCTTGTCGCCGGGGACCGTGCCCCCGCCGTAGACCAGCCGGCTGGGCCCGCGGACGCCTCCCGCGCCGCCGCGGTGCGAGTCGGAGCAGCCGCCCACCAGGATCAGGACGAGGGCAGACAGGACGATGACGGCCGGTCTGAAGGCGGCAACGGCCCGGCGCGGCACGGTTCGGGCCTGATGCGTCGTTCGAGTTGCCCCATGGGGTCGCATATCCGTCTGTATTATAGAGCCGCCCCCGCCGTGGCGGCGATTACGCGCGACAGCGGGTTTTGTAACGTGCTACACCCTTTCCTGGCCGCGCAGAAAGGCGCACGGCGGATTCGGTCGGTTGCAGAGACGATCGTGTCTCTGCTCGCACCGGACCGCGCGCTTGCGTACCGCCCGTCACGCGTGGAGCTTTTGCAGGGCCCAGGCGAGGTTCTCGCCCAGGATGCGCATGGTCTTCATGCCTTCCTCGTCCTGGCTGACGCTGCCCTTGTCCAGCCCGAAGCCCATGTTCCAGTAGGACGAGCCGATCACCAGCATCTGGGCGATCAGGAAGAAGTGGTTCATGGTGTCGAAGGCGTGGATCTCGCCGCCCCTCCGCACCGCCACCACCGCCGCGCCCAGCTTGCGCCGCAGCGGCTGGCCGTTCGCCCGATTGACGAACCCGCAGCGGTCGATCAGCGCCTTCATCTCCGTCGAGACGTCCGCGAAGTACGTGGGGGAGCCCAGGATGATCGCGTCGGCGGCGACCATCTTGGCGTAGCACTCGTTTACGATGTCGCCCTTGACCACGCATTGTCCGTCTTTGCGTTCGAGGCACTGGTAGCAGGCCATGCAGCCGCGGATGCTCCGCCCGCCGACCTGGACGATCTCGGTCTCGATGCCGGCAGCCTCGAGCGGCTCGAAGACGGCGCGGATCAGGATGGCGGTGTTTCCCTCCGCCCCGCGGGGCGAGCCGTTGAACGCGACGACCTTCATGGCTTTTCCTTTCCAGCCGCCTGGCCCTTTCGCTGGGCGAAGAGCCAGTCCATGGTCTCGGCGCTGCCGTAGGCGGGCGTCCAGGCGTTATGCCCCACGCCGGGATACTCGGTGTACTTGGGCTTGCCGCCGGCCTGGCGGATGGCCTCGATCATCCCGCGGCTGCGCTGCACGGGGACCGCGCCGTCCTTGTCCCCGTGGAAGGCCCAGATGGGGACCTTGGCCATCGCCTTGGCCCCGGCCAGGTCCCCCCCGCCGCACACGGGGATGCCCGCCGCCCAGACGTCCGGCCAGCGCTGCAAGGCGTCCCACGTGCCGTAGCCGCCCATCGACAGGCCCGTCACGTACAGGCGGTCGGGATCGATCGGCTGGCTCTGGAGCATCTGCTCGATGACCTTCTTGGCCGCCGCCAGCGGCTTGGCAGGCGCCTCGGGCATCGAGTGCTGGCGGGCCGACCAGTTCACCTCGCACCACTTCTGCCCGTTGGGGCACTGGGGGGCGATCAGGAAGCAGGGGTGCTTGTCCATGTTCTTGGCGAAGTCGCCCACGCCCCACTTGAGCTGGGCCTTGTTATCCGAGCCGCGCTCGCCCGCGCCGTGCAGGAAGAGCACCAGCGGGTACTTCTTGCCCGCCTCGATCTTGGGCGGGCTGAGCAGGCGGTAGAGAAGGGTGAATTCGTCGTCGAGTTTGTACGTCTTGGCCTCGCCCAGCTCGGCGGAAGAAACCGCCGAAACACCGGCAAACAGCACCGCAACGATCAGACCGAAGTGGAACGTCTTCATGGAAAGTCCTTTCCTCTCTGCCGCGCACGCGGCCGATTTGCGGGCATTGTATGGCCCCGGGGGCGAGGGTGCAACGGATTGCGGAATACGCAATCGGTCCGGTTGGTTAAGCCGCCCCCCCTGTGAGCCGATAGAGTCCATGACGACCAGCCGGCCCGGCGAGGCCGGCGAAGGATACCCGCGGAATGGTGGTACGCAAGAAGTCGCAGAAGAGATGGCTGTTGCCCGCGCTGGCGCTGGTGATCGTGTGCCTGGCGGGCTGCGACTCGTTCAAGACCGACAGGTACCGCTTCCTCTCGCCCGACAAGGCGGTGCGGGCCCCCAAACGCTCGCCCGTCAGCCCGATCCTGCCCAGTCTCAGCGCCGCCGACCCGGGCAGCGATCTCCTGCCCAACTCCAGCTTCCCCCGCGCCGAAGACTGGGTCTACACCGATCGCGAGTACGTCATCGGCCCCGGCGACGTCCTGGACATCTCCATCCTCGACCTCTACAGCGAGGGCATGGAGACCATCATCCGACGCGAAGTGTCAGCCAACGGGTACGTCGACCTGCCCCAGTTGTCGGCTCGGGTGCAAGCGGAGAAGCTCACAAAGGAACAGTTCCGCCAGGCCGTCCGCGAGGCCTATAGCCCGACGATCCTCAAGGACCCGACCATCTCGGTCACGGTGACCATCCCTCGGCAGAACACGTTCTCCATCCTGGGCGCGATCAGCCGGCCCGGCGCCTACCCGCTGCTGCGCCGCGACATGCGGATCCTCGACGCCCTGGCCATGGCGGGCGACGTGACGCAGGTCAACATTCCCTATCTGTACGTGATTCGCCAGGCCCCGCCGCAGCGCAAGAGCGAGACCCAGCCGGCCGATCCCGCCGTCTCGCCGCCGGTCTCCGCCCTGCCCCCGCTGCCGGAGTTGCCCGAGGAGAAGACGTCCGCCGCCCAGGTCGTGACGGTGCCCGCGGCGCCTGTCGTGGCGCCCGTGCCCGCAGCGGCGGAAGTCTATCCACAAGAGCCGGCCCCGCCGGCCGCCGACGCGGCCAGGCCGGCCGCCCCCCAGGTTCAGCGATGGGTCTTCCGCGACGGCAAATGGGTCGAGATCAAGCCCGCCCCGCCGGCGCCGCCCGTGGCGACAGCCCCTCAACCCAGCGCACCGGCCGAGCCGCTGGTCGCCCCGCGGCGCCCGGTCGTCCCGCTTACCGGCGACCCCAACGACCCGTTCGGGTGGCAGGCCAAGGACGGCTCCAAGCCCGCCCGCCTGATCGCCATCGACATCGCGAAGCTCAAAGCCGGCGATCCGAGGATGAACGTCGTCCTCCGCGAGAATGACATCGTCCAGGTGCCCATGCTCCAGGTGGGCGAGTTCTACGTCATGGGCGAGGTCTCGCGTCCGGGCGTGTACTCGCTGACCGGGCGCCACGTCACGGTCAAGCAGGCCCTGGCGGCCGCGGGCAACCTCGGGCCGCTCGCCTGGCCAAAGAACTCGCTGTTGGTCCGCCGCATCGCCCAACACCAGGAGCAGACGATCCCGCTGGACCTGGAGGCGATCGTCCGCGGCGAGCAGCCGGACATCTTCCTCAAGCCCGACGACGTGCTGGCCGTCGGCACCGACGTGCGGGCGCCGTTCCTGGCCGTGCTGCGCAACGCCTTCCGCATGACCTATGGGTTCGGCTTCATCTACGACCGCAACTTCGCCGATCCGCTGATCGGCAGCGTCACCGGCGCCCGATTCACCAGGCTGTGACGGGGACCGGCGGAAGCGGGACGCGCAGACCAGAGGGGCCCCGAGAGACAATCGAAGGTCCCCTTCCGACCGCGAGACAGCATGACCGAGATCACCGGACAAAGCGGACCGCCCGCCGACGCCTGCGGGACCTCGCTGGCCAGCCGCATCAGCGAACCGGCTGCGCTGTCCTTCCGCACCTGCGTGCCGCCCTCGGCGCAGATGAAGTTCCTGCTGCTGGCCGGCCTGGTCATCGCGCTCAACTTCTGGCAGTTTCGCCCGCTGGTCAACTCCTGGCTGCACGATCCCAACTGGGGGCACGGGTTCATCATCCCGCTGTTCAGCCTGTACCTGGTCTACCAGCGGTGGAACGAGCTGCTGGCCGCCCCGCGCCGCGTCTGCGGGTGGGGCCTGCTCGTGCTCGTCGCGGGGCTGCTGGCCATGGTGCTGGGCTTTCACCCCATCGGAACGATGTGGATCTGCCAGCTCAGCATGACCGTGGTCGCGTTCGGCCTGGTGCTGTACCTGACCGGGCCTCGCATGGCCGCCCTGACCTGGCTGCCGATCTTCTACCTGGCCCTGGCCATGCCCGTGCCGGAGATGCTCTACCGGCGGGTGGCCAACCCGCTGCAGGAACTGGCTGCCCAGGCTTCGGGACTGCTGCTGGGGCTGTTCGGCGCGCAGATCGACGTCAGCGCCAGCCACCTCACCGTCACCAGCCTCAGCGGGCAGGTCTACCCGCTGGACGTCATCGAGGCGTGCAGCGGCGTGCGGTCGCTGCTGGCATACCTGGCCCTGGGCGTGGCCTGGGCGTACCTCGAACCCAGGCCGATCTGGCAGCGCGTGGTGCTGGTGGTGTCGGCTGTGCCCATCGCCATCCTCTGCAACGTGCTGCGCGTGACCGTCACCGGGTGGATGTACGTGATCGATCGCCCCGAGATGGGCCAGGAGTTTATGCACTGGTTCATGGGCATGGTGATGCTGGGCCCGGCTGTGCTGATGTTCCTGCTGTTGGGCTGGCTGCTGGGCAACCTGTTCGTCGAGGAGGCTGACGCGCCGCAAGCCACAAAGGAGGCCGCGTCATGACCACCGCCCCGGCCAGCGCGATTCCTCCCGCCGCCGGCGCCCGCTCCCGCCTGGCGGGCCTGCTCGAACCGCATTTCCTGGTCGCCGCCACGCTGCTGGCCCTGACAGCCGGGGGATGGAACGCGACGATCCACTTCCTCCAGTGGGCGACGGAGAAGAAGTCGGTGCCCGTCCCGGAGTGCGTACAGGTCGACCCGCACGAGTTCCGCTGGAGCAACATGCCGAGTCGGATGGGCCCCTTTGTGCTGGCCGGCGACGGCGAGTTGAACACCCGCAACGGCCAGCCCGAATTCGACGGCCGCCCCGACGGCGAGATCGTGCTGGAAGGCGACATGCTGTCGGCCCTGCGAATCGGTTCGGACCTCGACCGCAGCCGGCTCAAGCAGCGATGCAGCAACTGGTACGGCATCGGCATCTACCGCGACAGCCGCGAGCCCAATCGCCTGTGGCGACTGGAGGTGTACTACTACACCGGCGACGTCGACAAGGTGCCCCACGTGCCCGAGCGCTGCCTGGTCGCCGGCGGCGCCACGCTCCTGGACAGCATCGGCCTCCAGTTCGCCGCGCCCCAGGCCCCCCCGCCGTGGGACAACACCAAGTTTATCCGCACCCTCTACCAGTACACCGACAGCCACGAAGGCATCACCCGCCAGGCGGTGCAGTACTACACCTTCAACTTCAACGGCAAGACGGAATCCTCCTGGAAGGCCGTCCGCCTGGGCTTGGCCTATCCGTGGGTTCACTACTGCTTCTTCGCCAAGATCCAGTTCGCCCCCCTCACGCCTGTCACCGATGTGGAAACCACCGATCGCCAGGCCGCGGAGTTCGCCCGGGCGTTCATGCCCGAGGTGATCCGCCACCTGCCGACGGCCGCCGACGTTGCGAAGCTCAGCGGCCGCGGGGCGGATGCCATTTGATATTGCACGTCGACAGGGGCTAGAATCTCCCAAGCACGCCTCGCCGTCGGGTCGGTCCGCGGCGCCACGGCAGCTCGGTCTGTTCCATTCGGGAGCGAACATGGAAGAGAAGAAGCCCAAGCGGATGCGGAAGGTCCTGGTCCTGCTGGTGATCCTGGCGCTGGCGGGCCTGGCGCTGCCTGTGTCGAACCTGCTGGTCGCCAAGCCGCACAGCCCGAAGCTGGCGGCTGTGCCCTGCCAGGACGGTTCGCTGACGGCGGTGCGGGACGCGCTGCAGGCCAAGTGCAGCCATTGCCACACCGACGACGCGGGCCTGCCCTTCTATGCCGCCCTGCCGGGGGCGGGCGGGATCATCCGCGGCGACGTCGAGCGGGCCCTGCGATACCTGGACCTGCCCGCCAGCTTCGAGGCCGCCGACGGGCGGATCGGCGAGGTCGCCCTGGCCAAGATGGAGCACGCCCTGGCCCACAACACCATGCCCCCCGTGCAATACCTGGCCATGCATTGGGACTCTGCCCTGTCCGGCGAGGAGCGCCAGAAGCTCACCGACTGGGTCGTTCAGACGCGAGTGAAACAATACGCCGCCAAGGATCTGGACGAGAAGCTGGCCCGCCAGGTCATCCACCCGCTGCCCCAAGCCCACAAGGAAGACGCCGCCCGCGTCGCCATGGGCGAGAAGCTCTTTAACGACACCCGCCTGAGCAAGGACGGGACGCTCTCGTGCGCGTCCTGCCACGGACTGGACAAGGGCGGCACGGACCAGGCGCCGGTCGCGACCGGTGTGGGCGGGGCCAAGGGACCCATCAACTCCCCCACCGTCTTCAACGCCCTCTACAACGTCAAGCAGTTCTGGGACGGACGGGCCGCCGACCTGAAGGACCAGGCGGCCGGGCCGGTCGAGAACCCCATCGAGATGGCCGAGAAGTGGGACAACGTCGTCCAGAAGCTCCAACAGGACGCAGCCTTCAAGGCCGAGTTCGAGAAGCTCTATCCCGCGGGCGTCAGCAAGGACACGGTCACCGAGGCCATCGCGACCTTCGAGAAGACGCTCATCACGCCCGACAGCCGGTTCGACAAGTTCCTCCGCGGCGACCAGGCCGCCCTGACCGCCGGCGAGAAGGAAGGCTACCAACTCTTCCTGGACAACGGCTGTGCGACCTGCCACTGCGGCCCGGCCCTAGGCGGGCGGTCCTTCGAGTGGATGGGCAGGCACAAAGACTACTTCACCGCGCGCGGCAACGTGAAAGAGGCCGACCACGGGCTGTTCAACTTCACCAAGAAAGAGGCGGATCGCTACAAGTTCAAAACGCCCACGCTGCGGAATATCGAGGTGACGTTCCCCTACTTCCACGACGCCTCAGCCAAGGACCTCCAGGCGGCGGTGAAGGTGATGGCCGACGTTCAGTACGGCAAGGCGCTCTCGCAGGCCGAGATCGACCGGATCGTCGACTTCCTCAAGACGCTCACGGGCGAGTACAAGGGCAAGAGCCTGGCGAAGGCGAAGTAGACAACAAACGCAGGAACCGCGAGAGCCCACCCCTAAGGGGCGGGCTCTCTTTATGCCTGCTTGTTCTTGCGTTTCTCGACGACGTGGCAGCAGATGCGTTTGCAGCGCGGGCAGCGCCCGAGGGTGCACTTCTTCACTGACGCCGCGCCGAGGCGGATGCCGTACTTGCCAAACGGCTGGGTCAGGCCGCACTTGAGGCAGCGGACGACCCACCCGGGGGCCCGGCGCTCCCAACGTGCCAGTTCTTCCTCGGTCGGCGGATCGGTCATGATTGGCTGGAGCCCATGCGAAGCACGGGGCTTATGCGAGAATAACACATCCCATTCCTGGCGCACATGCCACAGTCTCCAAGAACACAGGGTTCCTGATCGCAGACAGGAATGTCTGCGTTACCTGCGCCCGCGTCATCTTTTCTTTCGGCGGCGGGAGGTCTTCTTGGGGCCCTTGGCCTTGGGCTCGGCGCCGGGACCGCCCTTCTTGGCGGGCTTGGGGGCCTGTCCCTGGGGGGCGGCCTGGGCGGGCTTTTCGGCCTTGCCTCGTCGCTGGGGCATGGCGGGGGCTTTGCGGTCGAAGACCAGGTTGAGCTGGCGGCGGGGCAGGTCCACGCCGGCGATAATCACGGGGATCAGGTCGCCGATGCGGAAGACCTTGCCCGTCCGCTCGCCCCGGACCTGCCCGCGGCGGGCGTCGACCTCCCACCAGTCGTCGCCCAGCTCCTCCAGGCGGAGCAGCCCCTCGATCAGGAACTGGGGCGACTGTACGAACAGCCCGAAATTGGTCATGCCGGTGATCACGCCGTTGAACGTCTCGCCCAGGCGGGTGGCCAGGAGCTGGAGCACCAGCACCTCGCGGACCTCGCGCTCGGCGGCCTCGCTGCGTTTCTCGGCCGCGGTCAGGCTCTCGCCCAGCTTGACCAGCGCGGACATGTCCTCGGGCGGTCGGGTGCGGAGCGTGCCGCGGCACAGCTCGGCCACCAGGCGGTGGACCGTCAGGTCGGCGTAGCGCCGGATGGGACTGGTGAAATGGCAGTAGGCGTCGCTGGCCAGGGCCCAGTGCCCGATCTGGATGGGCGAATACTCCGCCTGCTCGAAGGTCTTGAGCAGGGCCAGGTTGACGGCATAGCTCTCGGGCTTGCCGCGGACGCTCGCAAGCAGTTCCTGCATGTCCTTGCGGGTAAGGTTGCGGGGGATGCGGTGCCCGGCCGCCCGGACGAAGGCCGAGAGCTGCTGTTGCCCGGCCTGGTCGGGCTCGGGGTGGATGCGCCGGAGGAACGCGCGGTTGTGGCGATCGAGGGTGCGGGCGACGGCGTCGTTGGCCTCGACCATGAACATCTCGATGATGGTGTGGGTATAGCTGGTGTCCTCGGGGACGGCGTCGACGACGCGGTCCTGCTTGTCGAAGACCAGCTCGACGGCGGGCAGGTCCAGGTGGAGCATGCCCACCTTGCGCCGGCGCCGCTCGATGGCGCGGGCCAGTCTGTTCATCTCGCCCAGCAGGGCGACCACCTTGCGGTCGTAGCCGCCGGTCTTGCCGTCGAGGATGCCCTGGGCCTGGATGTAGGTCAGCCGCTTGGCCGACGAGATCACCGTCTCGGCCAGGCGGGTGTTGAGGATGTTGCCGTCGGCGTCGTAGGTGATGAAGGCCGACTTGCAGAATCGTCTCTGGCCCTCCTGGAGCGAGCAGACGCCGTTGGAGAGGATCTCCGGCAGCATGGGGATGACGCGCCGCGGGAAGTAGGTGCTGTTGCCGCGCCGGCGGGCCTGGGCGTCCAGGGCGGAGCCTTCGGCCACAAAGTGCGACACGTCCGCAATGTGCACGCCGAGGGTGACGCGTCCTTCGCCGGCGGGCTCGATGCTGATGGCGTCGTCGAAATCCCGGGCGTCGGGCGGGTCGATGGTGACGACGATCTTCGCGGTCAGGTCCTCGCGGTCGCCGGCCCGGTCGGGATCGAACTCCTTCACGCTGCGCCGGGCGTCAGCGAGCGACTCTTCCTCGAACTGGTCCTCCAGGCCGTGGGCGCGGATGACCGCGAGGGTCTCGATGTCGGTGGGCCCGGCCTGCCCGAGCGTTTCGACGATCACGCCGATGGGCAGCTCGCCCTTGGCGGGGTACTGGATGATCTCGGTGACGACCTTGGCCCCGCTCTTGGGCCCGGCGGCGCCGACGTCGCGGATGACGATGGGGGTGGTGAGCTGGCGCCCGTCGGGCATGACGAACCACGTGCCGTCGCTCTCGCGGAGCGTGCCGACGAAGCGGTTCTTGCCCCGCTGGAGGACCTCGATGATCTCGCCCGACAGGACCGCGTGCCCGTCGCGCTTGCCCCGGCGCCGGACGCGCGCGACGACCAGGTCGCCGGTGAGGGCCCCGCCGGTCGAGTCAGGCGGGACGAACAGGTCGCCGTGGGCGTTGGGCGTCTCGGGAACGATGAAGCCGAAGCCGCGCGGATTGGCCCGGAAGAAACCGACCAGCCGGCCCTGGATCTCGGGCAGCATCAGGGCGTTCTTGGCCCCCAGGACCACTCGCCCGGAGTCGCGAAGCTGCTTGACCGCGTCGCGGAACGTGCCGTAGTCCTCCTCGCTGACACCCATCGAGCGGGCGAGCTGGCGGGGCTTGAGGGGCTGATAGTCGCGGTCGGCCAGGTACTTCATGATGGCGGCGATGTAACGATCTGGCATGGAGGCGTTCCTTTTGAGGCAGTGATCACCAGGAGCATGGTTCGTCGAACACGCCGTCGGGCGCATGTGCCGTCCGATGCACCTTGCTCCGGTTAGTATAAGCCAGGGGGCGGGAAGAACCCCCTGCTAAATTGCAGGCCGCACAGCCGTAATGGACCGGGGCTCGGCACGCGCTAGGGCGCCGACAACTCGACCCAGCCCATGCCGACGGTGCGGGCGGCGAGGATATGCTTAGTCGAAGTACGGGTTGGGCTTCTCGTGTTCGCGGAAGAGGTTGACCACGCGGACGGCCATGTCCTCGGCCAGCTTGGTCGCCAGGACGGCCCCAAAGGACTCGTTGAAGTTGGCGGTGGCGGGGGTCTCGACGGGGGGCACGGGGAAGCCGTTGGGACGGTCCTCTGGCCAGATCCGCCCGATCTTGGAGTCCACGATCTTGACCCGGGTGACGAACCGCCCCAGCCACAGCGGGCTGTCGTTGCTCTCGCGGAGCGAGAAATGGTCGACCTCGATGTACAGCACCAGCTCGGCCCCGAGTTTGCTGCCCACGTCCGGAATGGGCATCTGGTTGAAGCTCTGCATCGACGAGGCCAGGTCCAGCAGCTTGTCGGGGGTAATGACCTCCTTGGCCATCTTGTGCTGGACCAGCAACCGCCCCACCCGCTGGGCCAGATCCGTCTTCACAGCCTCGTAGGTGAGCGGATGGCGGATGTCGTCCACGAAGACCAGGATCTTCTTGTCCGCGGGCAGGTTGTAGAGCGGCTTGACCTTCTCCGGCGGGGCCATGACGGCGGCCATGTATTTGATGCCTTCACAACCGGCCCCCAGCAGCGCAGGGAGGCTCAGCAGGGCGATCTGGAGGATGCGACCGGGTGCGTTCATGATTTCTCGGGCACCTTGTGCTTGTAGAACTTCTTGACCACCAGGTCCGCCAGCAGGCGCTGGGTCTGGTAGGCGATTTCCTCATCGTTGGAAGCCGTCACCCCGACGGCCGTGTTCTGCGGGTACGAGACGTGGAACGTCTCCCTGCCCCAGACGCGGCACTGGGGTTCGTCGAGGGCGGCCTTGAACAGAGACACGTCAGCCGTCGCCTGCCCGCGATAGAGATTGAGGCTGGAGGGCTCCATGGTGCTGTATTCGGAGAGGACCACGTACAGCAGGTAGTCCGCCCCGAGGGTCCGGGCCACCTGCGAGCGGGGCAGGGTCTCCCAGTTGGGTGTTTCATCCTGGAACTTCACCACCGTCCGCGGGTCGATGACGGACACCTGATGGAGGCGCTGTTTCATCTCCGTCCCCATCACCGACGCCAGGGCCAGGCGGACCAGCGGGTGGTCCACTTGCGTGGACTGGCTGGTGTAGATCACCACGGCCACCGTCGCGTCCGACAGGTCTTTGTACTCCGGCTCCACCGTCGTGGTGGGGTTCTCCGGGCTGAACAAGTAGACCAGGAACGACGCTTGCCCGCACCCGCCGACCAGGCCGGCCAGCAGCAACACCAGGATCGGAAGGATGTTCTTCATACCGCCTCAGCAGGAGGAATCTCGGACGCCCTACAGGGGACTATCGTACCCGCCGGCGGTGGGGAAACCCAAATAAATCATCGCCTGACGGGGGGGGTGAGCTTTCGGCCCTTCAGGCCGGATTCGAACAGCAGCGCGATCTCCCGCTCCGTCAGGGCCCGCCCCCATATCCCCAACTCGTCCATCCGCCCGGCGAAGTTGGAGACGTACCCGCTGGCGATGGTCACGTCCGCCCGGGACGCCCGCGGCGGGAGGCTGAGGCGGTACCGGTCGGCCCGCTCCCCGTCGTAATACCACGTGCATCGCCGTTCGCGCAGGTCGCGGACCATGGCAAGGTGGGTCCATCGCCCCGCCGCCAGCGGCTTTCGCAACAGCAGGTCGACGTAGGGATCGGTGTCCTGGCCGCTGCTGCCATAGAAGTAGTGCACCGTCCCGTTCTCCTCCAGGGTGAAGGTGCCTTCCCCGCCGTAGCACTTGGCCAGCGGGTTGCGCCGCTCGCCCAGGGAGGAGGGCCTCAACCACATCGCGACGGTCATGCTCTCGCTGGTCTGGAGCGAGGGCGAGTTGCGGATGATGATGCAGTCGCTTCGCCCGTCGAACGAGAAGGCGTCGCCCGCCTGGCCCTTGGCCAGGCTCGTGCCGCGGATCACCCCGTGGTTGCCTTGCCCGCTGAGATCCCGCAGGAAGCTCCGGTCCCCCTGCTGCGTCACCTGCGAGGCCTCGAACCCCAGCAGCAGCACCGCCCCCGCCGGCACCCAGTTCGGCTCAGCCCCAAGTTTCTCCAACTCCGCCGACACCTGCGTCAGCGCCAGGCGGGCGCGATTGGCCAGATCCGGCGACGACGACGACTCCAGGTAGCGGGTGTAATAGTCCCGCGCGCGGGTCAGGGCGTTGATCTTGCCCCGTTCGTCGGCCGAGGCCGCCAGCTCCCGGTACCACTCGCCCAGCTCCAGCGCCACCGGCGGGGCCAGCTCAGCCGGGGACTTGACCGCCAGCGGCACGTACGTTCGCATTTGCTCGCCCAGGTCGGCGTTCAGGTAGCGGGCCGCTTCCTGGGGTTGGTCCAGGCCCACCACCAACAGCCGCACCAGCGCCACCCGCGCGTCCAGGTCATGGGGGTCCTTTTCGATCTTGGCTTTCAGCGCCGCCGCCTGCACAGCCAGCATCCGTTGCTGATTGGCCTGTTGGATGCGGGCCTGGATCTCCTCGCGAAGGGCCGGCGGCTTGGGCCCGCCCCATCCCAGCGCCCGCACGAACGTCTTGTGCGCCTGGTCCCACCGGCCTAGTTTGCCCTGGAGGTCGCCCAGGGCCAGCAGTTCCTCCAGCACCTTCTGGGCCATCGCCGGCCGCTCCCGCCCGCCCAGCGAGCGGAACAGCACGATGTGGGCCTCCACCGCCCGCTCCAGGGCTTCTGCCGTCGGCGGGTCGTCCATCGCCAGCAACTGCTCCGCCGCCCGGGCGGCGGCGGCATGGCCCGGCTGGGCCTTGCTGCCCAGCTCGTGGGCCCGCTCCAGCATGTACCGCGCAAGGCCGGGCGTTTGCCTCGCCGCGGGCGAAGCCGCCAGGATCTTGGCAGCCAGTTCCGCGTCGTCCGCGGGCGAAGCCGTCTGGGACACCCGCTCCATGTCGCGCTTGAACAGCAGGTCGAACGCCGCGCGGGCATCCGAGGCGGGCTTGCTCGCCGGCCCGGCCGCGGGCGCCTGCGCCAGCGCCGTCGCCCCGGCCAACAAGATCACCATCGCGCCTGTCCGCATGAGTCACCTCTGTGTCCAGTGTACAACCAAATCGCGAGAAATCGAAACCTTGCTGACGACTATCCCCGCGGTGAACGTATCACTACAATGGGGTGCGGCTGCCTGGCGGCAGCCCTGATTCACTGAAACAACCAGGCCGCCGGGTCTGTCCGGTTCCCGGCTGCGGGCTGCTGAGTACGACCGTGAATGACATCCTGGCCAAACTCGACGCGCTGCCGTCGTTGCGGGTGATGGACGTAGAGTACGTCCACGTGGCGATGGACAACGGCGACGACCTGTACGTGACCGCGCTGGGCCTGCCGTGGCTGGCCCAGCTCCTGCCCGGCAACTACTGGACCGACGCCGCCTGGTTCGCCGCCCACAACCAGCGCCTGAGCGGCACGAGCACGCTGTATCGTATCCAGACCAAGCCCGTGGGCGGGCGGCCCAGGGACATCGTGCTCAAGTGGAACCGCATGGGCCAGGACATCCCCGGCGAGACCCAGGTCCATGAGTTGGAGGGGGCGGAGTTCAACAGCCCCTTCGAGGAGTTCGCCCTGGTCTTCGAGCTGCGCCGGGTCGCTCGGCGTTCATCTCAGCCGGTGCGGACGCACAAGCCGCTGGCGATCTATGTCCCGGCCGGCCACGTCGAGATGGACCGTCTGGGGCGCAAGGCGTACAAGTTCGACGCCAAGCTGGACAGCCACACCGAGATCGAACTCCACGCCAACCGCAACTACGCGGTCATCTACGAGTGGATCAAGGGCCTGGACGCCCTGCAGGCCATCCGCCAGGGCCTGCTGACCAAGGAGGACCTGCCCGCCCTGATCGCCCGGGCGGATGACGAGATGCGCCGCGCGGGCTTCCGCGTCCGCGACAGCAAGGCCCAGCACATCATCCTCCGCCGCAGCGCCGCGGGCGACCTGGCCCGCGACCGCGGCGGGCAAGCCCTGTACGCGACGGTCGACTTCGAGCTGCTCGAGCGCACGCCCGAGCACGAAGCCGCCCGCCGGGCGGCCAAGCGACAGGCCTACCTCATCCGCCAGGCCCGGCGCTTCGAGGCCAGCGAGGAAATGCCCCCCAACCTCAAGCTGGTCAACGTCATGGGCGTCGACTACGTCTACGGGCGGACCGACTCCACCAGCGGCGCCCTCTGGGTGGTCGGGCGAGACCCCTCCCTGTTCGACTACTTCCTGCCCGAAAACTGGCGCCGCACCCCCCGCACCAAGCTCTCGGTGATCAACCAGATCTACGACACCCGCACCAAGGACAACGTCCACCTGGTCTGGAAGGTCTGCCGCGTCGGCGAACAGCCCGACATGGACCCCTTCAAGCCCGACGAAAAACGCATCCTCGAGTACGGCTACAACAGCCCCTTCGAGGAAATCGCCCTCAACCAGGAACTGGCCCGCAAGGGAATCGCCGTCACCTACCCCCGCGCCATCTACATGACCGGCAGCCGCTCCCGCATGAGCGAAACCCTCAGCGATCCCAGCCGCTACCGCTCCCACGCCCACTTGCTCATGCCCGACGGGCTGCCTGTGCTCCGGCCCGGGCATGACTACATGCTCATCTGGGGATACTGGAACGGGCCCGACGAGCTGCTGGCCGAGAAGGACGAGGAATACTACGTCAGCCTCAGCGCCCTCCAGGCCTACCGCCAGGGCGTTATCTCCGAGCAGGACTACCTCCGCATCGTGGAGGTCAGCCGAAGCCGCCTGCACTCGGTCGGCGTGGAAGACCTCAACCTCCGCGGCAACCATCTGCTGCTGGCCCTGGACGCCCACGATCACCTCCTGCTGGATGAGGCCGGCCTGCCCCAGATCCGCATTTGCAGCTTCGAGCTGCTGCGGCGAACGACCGCCAAGCCGATCTACTGACCTCCCGCCCCAGCCGGAGAAGGCTTGTCCAGCCGCGACGCCGTTCTACAATAGAGCCTCGATCGATCACCCGCTGCGGAGAAATGAGGTCCACTATGAATTCACGCCTCGTCTCTGTCGTGCTTGCGGCTGTCCTGCTCCCGGCTTGCGCATCGGCCGACAACAAGCCCGCGACCGTCCGTGAGTATTCCAAGACCTTCCGCACGTATCCGTTCGGCGACCCGGACCCGGTGCCGCGGCTGGGCGCAAAGGGGCAGGCGATCTACCCGTACTTCCGCTTCGACGGCTTTGCCCACAAGCCGGTGGACAAGGCCTGGAAGGTTGTCGAGCTGGAGAACGACTACCTGCGGCTGATGATCCTGCCGGAGGTCGGCGGGAAGATCTGGGCGGCCTTCGAGAAGTCCACGGGCAAGAGCTTCGTCTACTACAACCACGTGGTCAAGTTCCGCGACATCGCGATGCGGGGTCCGTGGACCAGCGGCGGGGTGGAGGCCAACTACGGCATCGTCGGGCACACGCCCAACTGCGCCACGCCGGTGGACTACCTGGTGCGGACCGGCGACGACGGCAGCGCGTCGTGCGTGATCGGCTGCCTGGACCTGCTCACGCGGACGCCCTGGCGGCTGGAGATCCGCCTGGAGAAAGACAAGGCGTACTTCACCACGCGCTCGTTCTGGTTCAACCCCACGCCGCTGGAACAGCCCTACTACTCGTGGATGAACGTCGGGATCAAGGCCGCCAACGACCTGGAGTTCATCTATCCGGGCACGAGCTTCCTCGGGCACGACGGCGAGCACGGCGGCTGGCCGGTCAACCGCCGCAACAACAAGGACGTGTTCCGGTACAAGAATAACGACTTCGGCCAGTACAAGTCGTACCATGTCTTCGGGCGCTACACCGACTTCTTCGGCGCGTACTACCACGACGAGGACTTCGGCATGGGCCGCTATTCGACCCACGACGACAAGCCGGGCAAGAAGATCTGGATCTGGGGGCTCTCGCGCCAGGGCATGATCTGGGAGCAGCTCCTGACGGACAGCGACGGGCAGTACGTCGAGGTGCAGTCCGGGCGGCTGTTCAACCAGACGGTGGACGGCTCGACGTTCACGCCGTTCAAGCATCGCGGCTTCGCACCCGGCTCCGCCGACACGTGGACGGAATACTGGTTCCCCATCAAGGGGACCAAGGGGCTCGTGCACGCCAGCCTGTACGGCGCGCTGAACCTGAAGCAGGAGGGCGGCAAGCTCAAGATCGCCTTCTGCCCGCTCCAACCGACCCGCGACAGGCTGGAAGTGCGCGATGGCGACGAGATGATCTACTCCAAACAACTCACCTTGCAGCCGATGGAGGTGTTCGAGGATTCGCTGGAGATCAAGTCGGTCCCGAAGACGCTCAAGGCTGCGCTGGGCGGCCACAAGCTGAGCTACGACTCGGACCCGAAGGCGACGGAATTGTCGCGCCCTCTGGACTCGCCGCCGAAATTCGATTGGAACGGCGTGTACGGCCTGTACCTCCAGGGCAAGGAACACATCCGCGGGCGACGATACCCTGCCGCCCAGGCCAAGCTCGAAGAGTGTCTCAAGAAGGACCCGCACTTCCTGCCGGCGTTGTCGGAAATGGCCTTGCTGATGTATCGATTCATGGACTATGCCAAGGCCGACGAGTACGCCGCCAAGGCGCTGAGCATCGATACGTACGACCCCGCCGCCAACTTCGCCCGCGGCCTGGCGTGTCAGGAACTCGGGCGAATGGCGGACGCCAGGGACGGGCTGGATATCGCTGCCGCCTCCATCGAGTACCGCAGCGCCGCCTACTCGGAGTTGGCCGACCTCTACATGCGAGAGAAGGACTACGACCGGGCCGACCACTACGCCCGCAAGGCCCTGGACTACAATCGTTTCAACCTCAACGCGCTGGAGGTGCAGGCCATCGCCGCCCGCCTGCGAAACCAGAGGGAGCAGGCGGCCTCCGTGCTGGACAAGATGCTGGCGATCGACCCGCTCAACCACTTCGCCCTGTTCGAGAAGCACCTGGCCGGCAAGCTATCGGTTGAGCAGTTCAAAGACTCCATCCGCAACGAAATGCCGGACCAGACGTATCTCGAGTTGGCCATCCGTTACAGCACCCTCGCGCGGCTGGAAGAGGCCGGGCGCGTTCTGGCCCTGGCGCCCCGAACGCCCGAGATCGCCTGCTGGCAGGCGTGGCTGGCCCATCGCTCCGGCCAGAAGAAAGAGGCCGACGCCTTGCTCAAGGAGGCCGACAGCCTCTCGCCCGCAATGGCCTTCCCCTTCCGGCCGGAGTCGGCGCAGGCGCTCCGGTGGGCCATCACGCGGACCCAAAGCTGGAAACCGCGATACTTCCTCGCCCTGATCTGGTGGAACTGCAACAACCCGGACAAGGCCCGCGAGTTGTTCGGCGAGTGCGGCGACCGGCCGGACTTCGCGCCGTTCTACGTCGTTCGCGCCAGGCTGCTGCCGCAGAACGCGGAAGCGGACCTCAAGAAGGCGATCAGTATCGACCGCCAGTGGCGCTACGGGTACGCCCTGGCGGCGCATTACCTGTCGGCCGGGCGGGCGAAGGACGCCGCCGCGACGGCGGGCGAGTTCCTCAAGCAATCGCCCGACAATTACGTCCTGGGCCTGCTGTACGCCAAGGCGCTCCTGCGGGCGGGCGAGCTGGCCCAGTGCGACCTGCTCCTGCGGGCCATCAACGTCCTGCCCAACGAGGGCGCCGTCGAGGGCCGGCTGATCTACAAGGAATGCCAGCTCCTCCTGGCCGTCAGTTGCATGAAGAACCAGTGGTACGACAAGGCCCTGGGGCGGATCGCCGCCAGCCGCCTCTGGCCGGAGAATCTCGGCGTGGGCAAGCCGTACCCCGAGGACGTCGACGAGCGCCTGGAGGACTTCCTCCAGGCGGCCTGCCTGGACAAGCTGGGCAAGAAGGACCAGGCCGCCGCCCTCCGCGAGAAGATGCTGAAGTCCATTCCGCCGGCGGACGCCTCGCCCACCAACGCCCTCGTGCTGGCCCTGACGCACAAGATAACCGGCGGGCCCAAGGCCCCCGCCGCCGCGGTGCTGGAGAAACTCGGTGACACCCCGCTGGGGCGCTGGTGCCGCGACGCCTGCGCCGCCGCGCTCCGCCCGCCCCCCGCCACCGCCGACGAGAACGCCCGCGTCCTCTACCACTACCTGCGCGATCAATAGACAATCCCCCCCGAAGAACAGTATCATGAGTGCTGACGCGACCGGCGGCGCAACACCGGGCGCGGGAGAGGACGAACGCAATGTCTCTGGCCATTCTGATGATCGCGACGGTGGTGTTTTTCGTGCTCGGATACCGGATGTACGGATCGTTCCTGGACCGCAAGTTCCAGATCCTCCCCGAGCGGGAGACGCCCGCCAAAACCGAGTACGACGGCGTGGACTACGTGCCCACCAAGCCGCTGGTCCTGTTCGGGCATCATTTCAGTTCCATCGCCGGCGCTGGCCCCATCGTCGGGCCGGTCATCGCGGCCCTGGCCTTCGGCTGGGCGCCCGCCCTGGTCTGGATCCTCGTCGGCTCGGTCTTCGTCGGCGGGATGCACGACTACGCCTCGCTCATCGCCAGCATCCGCCACCGCGCTCGTTCCATCGGCCAGGTCTGCCGCCAGTATCTCAGCCCCAGCACCTACTACATGCTGCTGGTGTTCACCTGGGTGGCGATGATCTACGTCATCATCGTCTTCCTGGACCTGACAGCCGCCAGCTTCGTGCCCGCCCTGGAGAGCCGCGCCGAGCAGGGCGGGGCCGTTGCCACCTCCTCGCTGCTGTACATCACGCTGGCGGTCCTGTTCGGGCTGACGGTGTATCGCTTCAAGATCTCGCTGGGCACGGGATCGCTCATCTTCGTGCCCCTGGTCTTCGCCGCCCTGTGGGTGGGCCTGAAGTTCCCCCTCACCGCCGACATGATGCCCGCCATCGCCGGCTCGCCCAAGACCACCTGGAGCCTCATCCTCCTGGGCTACTGCGCGGTGGTCTCCATCCTGCCGGTGTGGCTGCTGCTCCAGCCGCGGGACTACCTGTCGGCCTACCTGCTGTTCGCCAGCCTGGCCGGCGGGGTGATCGGGGCGATCGTGTCCGGCTTCACCGGGCACGTCACCGTGGCCTACCCGGCGTTCGTCGCCTGGGAGAACGCCAACCTGGGCATGCTCTACCCAGCCTTGTTCATCACGGTGGCCTGCGGGGCCATCAGCGGGTTCCATTCCATGGTGGCCTCGGGCACGACCTCCAAGCAGCTCGACAACGAACGGTCGGCCCGTCCGGTAGCCTACGGGGGCATGTTGACCGAGGGCGTGCTGGCCGTGGTGGCCCTGGGGGCGGTAATGATCCTGACCCAGAGGCCCCCGGCCAACCAGTCGCCCGTGGCGACTTTCTCGCTGGGGTTGGGGCGATTCATGTCGGTCTTCGGCCTGCCCCCGGATGTGGCGACCACTTTCGGCCTGCTGGCCGTCAGCACGTTCCTGCTGACCACGCTGGATACGTGCACGCGCCTGGCGCGGTTCATCTTCGAGGAATTGGCCGGGATGCGCGGCTGGGCGGGCCGGCTGATCGGCACGGCGGCGACGCTGGCCCTGCCGGCGATCATGATCTTCGTGACGCTGACCGGCCCGGGCGGCAAGCCCATCCCCGCGTGGAAGGCCATCTGGCCCGCCTTCGGCGCGACCAACCAGTTGCTGGCGGCGATGGCCCTGCTGGTGGTCTTCGCCTGGCTGCGACACGAAGGGCGAAAGGCCCTCTTTGTCCTCATCCCCATGCTCTTCATGTTCGTGACCACGCTGGTAGCCCTGGTGCAGTTGGTGTGGCAAAACCTCCTGGGCGACGGCAGCCGGTTCGTGGGCGGCGTGAGCCTGGGCTTGCTGGTCCTGGGCGTGGCCGTGCTGGGCGGCTCGATCCTGCGCCTCCGCGCCACCAAGCCCGGCGCGGCGCTGACGGCGGCGGAGCAGGTTGTCGCCAAGGCCGATGGCGAGCAGGCGCCTCACTGACTGCTGGCTGACCGGGCTTTGTCGCCCGCAAGAGACGCAAGCATACATCACGACAGAAGCGGCACGACCTTGTCCCGGACGAGCCTGGCCAGACGCAGCGCTTCTCGCGCTTGGTCCGCGGACGCATCCGGTCGGTCGCCCGGATACCGCAGGTCCACCCCGTAAGGCGTCAGGATAATCACGTCGAGCATCGAACGCGCCAGGACGTCATCGCGGGATTCGACCAGCGCGACCAGTGCCGCCAGAACGTGAGTCTTCGGGAATTCAATATCCCAGTGCGTGAGCAGGGCCTTGAGGTACTTCTCGGCGGCCTGCTGACAATGAAAAGCCGCCGCATTGAGGAAGATGCCTTCGTCCGCCATCAGACGCTCCGCTACAGCCAAGTCTGTGTCGGCCTTGCGGCGCCATTCGGACACGATCTTCTGTCTGGCGGTCTCATGCGGCGTCATAGATCACCCTGCCGTACTTGTGGGCCGGATACGCTATGCCGCCGCTGACGTTCTTGCTCTGCTCGAACCAATCGGTGGTGATGAAGAGGATGTCGACGGGGTGCCGGATGCCCCACAGAGCCTTCATAATGCGAACATACTCGGCCCGCTGATTGCCGGTATCGGGCTCGACAATCAGAAGGTCGATGTCACTGTCGGACGTCATCTGGCCGGCCGCGGCGGACCCGAACAGGATGATCCTGTCCGGCCTGGCCACGGTCAGGATTCGCCGAACGATCTCCCGGATGGTCTGTTCGTCGATGCCCATGCCCAGCACAATAGGAAGGCGGCGAGAACCTGTCAAGGGCACGTCAATGCCCTGTCTGGCGTCGCGCCTTCTCTGTTGTCTTGCCGCGAGCCGTTACTTCGCGGGGATCGCGATCGTCGAGACCGTGAACGGCTTGTCGATCTTCTTGTTGGTCAGCAGGTCGCTGTCCCACGGCATGTCCATGTTGACGACGATGCACTCGTTGCCGCGGACGAGCACCTCGCACGGCTGGTCGAGCGAGCCGTCGGCCCCGTCGGTATTGCCGTTGGAGTGCAGCGTGGCGACCTTGCCGTCCATGCTCACCATCTGCACGCCGTTGATCAGCATGTCGGCGACGTAGATCTTGTCGTCGGCCTTGTTCCAGAAGATCCCGTCGCAGCAGTGCATCTTGAGGTCCTTGGCGAACACGACCGGCTCGGAGGGCTTGCCGTCGGCGCCGAAGGACGTCTTGTAGATGATGCCGTCCTCGAAGATGCCGCAGTACAGGTTGCCCTTTCCGTCGAAGGTCAGCCCGTCGGCGCCGAAGCCGATCCGGCCGCTGGTTTCGTACTTGGCCACCAGGTGCGGGTCGGCCTTCTCGGGCGTCCACGGGGCGAGCTTGACCGGGGCGTCCTTCCACTCGCTGATCTTGATCCCGTACACGCCGCTGATCAGCTTCGGCGCGGGCTTGCCTTCCTCGGCCTTGGCCGGGGCGACGAGCTGCGTCTCGCTCACGTACACGGTGTCGCCGCGCCAGATCACCGCGTTGGAGACGATGAAGCCCTCGACGACCACGTCGCAACTGACGGCCTTGCCGTCCTTGATGTTGATCCGCAGCAGGCGGGACTTGTGGGCTGGGTCGAAGAACAACTGGTTGTCGGCCACGTAGAGGTTGCCGTCCGGGCCGATGTCGCAGCCCATGGGCCCGACCTTCTTGGTGTCCGGGTGCAGGTCCTTTGCCTGGAACTCGTACCACTTGGTCAGATTGTTGCCCTTGTCGATCTGGACCATCAGAGCGGGGCTTTCGGCGACAGTCCCCTGCTCCATGGGCTTGCCATTGTTGAAGTTCGGAATCGACAGGATGATGTTGCCGTCGTCGGTCAGCGTGCACCCGTCGGGCGTGTTGCAGTACTCCGGCAGCGTCACGAGGATCTTCGGCTTGGCGGCCGTGGAGGCCGCAGGCGCCGCCGGGGCGGAGGGCTTGGCGGCGGGCTTGGTGGTGGGCGTCTGGCCCTTCTTGTCACAGCCGGCCAGGCCCAGTCCGATCGCGGCGACCAGGACCAACGTCAACAATGCTGCGTGCTTTCTCATGGAGTTCTCCTTTGCAGCGGGTTTTGTCGGATCAGGGGGAAGCGTACCCCGCTCGGGGCAGGGAAGTCAAGATGCGAACGGATCGTGGCTTCCGGTGGATGTAGCCGGCATACGGTGACGCGGGGGAGTAGAGAAGAAGTTCCAACAGTGGAATGGTCAATTCTCAATTCCCAAGTGAATACTCAACGAACAAGGTTCAACGGACTTGGCCCTTGAGCATCTTCCTTGGTAATTGAGACCTGCCTGCCGGCAGGCAGGATTGGACGTTCATCTGTTGAGACTTCTCCTCTTCCCGCCAACTACCCGTTCGGCGTGACCGTCTTGACCGGCTGGATGTCGATCATCCGCTGGAGCGCGGTCCTCGCCTCGGCCGCGACCTGCGGCGCGACCGTCACCTGGTTGACCACGCGCCCCTCGGCCAGGTTGTCCAGCACCCACAGCAGGTGGGCGGGGTCGATGCGGAACATCTGGCGGCACAGGGCCCGCGCGTCGGCCAG
>Ga0116148_1000258_pt1 | contig 68693 bp, 60 predicted proteins | sample AD_UKC055_MetaG_FD_89786 | JGI IMG/M metagenome (GOLD analysis project Ga0116148, IMG submission 89786) | Active sludge microbial communities of municipal wastewater-treating anaerobic digesters from USA - AD_UKC055_MetaG | ecosystem: Engineered > Bioreactor > Anaerobic > Digestate | place: USA...
CTGGCTGAATTCAGCTCCGAAGCTGCTTCTGTGCTGGCAGACAGTTTAACTACTATGACAGGTACAACTTTTACCGTTGGAGCACCTGTTGTAGAGCAGGTTAATAGAGATCAGCTCCTTAGAAAAATACCGGAGATGATCGTAGGTGTAACTGCAGACTTTTCGGAAGGACTTTCCGGTGATCATCTTTTCCTGCTTGCCCCTGAATTTGCACAAAAGTTAGCCGGTTTAATAAATAAAGAAGATTCGCCCGAACTTGATGATATGGCTTTATCGGTTATATCAGAGATAGTTTCTCAACATTCAGGTTCTGAAATAACAAAGCTCAGTCAAACGGGAAAATTCCCCGGTTTGAATAGTAATCCCGCAGAGGCAGTTCATGTGCCGAAAGCAATGGTGCGGTATCCGTCAAATACTTTTATTCTTATTTCCTACCCTGTTACAACTGACGGCGGTGTTTTTACTTTCTGGGAAGCTATTGCTAAAGATGCAGCATCCTTAATCATAGGCGCACTCGGCGGCTCTGATGATCTGGATCTTGGCGGCGGTTTATCTGCAGCAGAAATGCAGCAGATGACCGGCATGGCTGGCGGAATGGGCTCAAAACAGGGCATGAACGGTATGGGCATGCAGGGCATGGGCGCCATGAATGGTATGGGTATGCAGGGCATGGGCAACATGCAGGGCGCCATGAATGGTATGGGTATGCAGAACATGGGCATGCAGGGCATGAACGGTATGGGAATGCAGGGTATGTCCGGCGGTATGATGGGAATGAATGTCCCGAATGTACAAGCTCTCCAATATCCTAATCTTCAACAGGGTATATCCAGTATGGAACAGGGTAATATCGGTCTAATCATGGACGTTTACATGGAAATGACTGTAGAGCTCGGCCGTACGAAGAAGCAGATAAAAGAAATCCTCGGTATGGGTGAAGGTACCATTATTGAGCTCGATAAGCTTGCCGGTGAACCGGTAGATATTCTTGTTAATCATAAACCGATTGCAAAAGGCGAGGTTGTCGTTATAGATGAAAACTTTGGAGTTCGTGTTACAGAAATACTTTCTCCAATTGAACGGGTGTCAGACTTGCGCTGATAGTTTTTTTAGGGTGGGGGATAATTACGAAAAACTCTATAGCTAACGCACTTCTTTTTGTGCTTATTTCTCTTTTTACTATGTATCTTCCGGCTCAGGAAGTACAAACAGATGGAAATCCTGAGAATGCAACAATTCAGCTTGATGAAACTCAGTTTCGAATTTCAGCATCCGAACCGGAAGATCAAGATCCTGCTGCAACAAATTCTATATGGCTTTTTGTCCGTATGGTCCTGGTTCTTGCTCTGGTCATTGTTTGTATTTATGTTGTAGTGTATCTTCTAAGACGTGGTTTAAACCCGCGCTCACCCTCAGATCTTTTTTTAAAAAAAGCAGCCTCGCTTACCTTGTCGCCTGGAAAAGCAGTTCATGTTATTACACTGCAGGATCATGCCTATATAGTTGGAACGGCTGACAGTTCTATCAGTCTGCTTGGGGAAATAAAGGATAAAGAGCTTATAGATGCATTAAATCTCCAATCGGAAGTATATCCTGGAAAAAGAGCTCCCGATTTTGCTTCCCTGCTTTCTCTTTTTATGCCGAAACCAAAAAAGACGTCCGAACCAAAAAAAACAGATTTTGGAGAAGAGTTTCATACGAACTTTTCCTTCAACGGCACAGTTCTTCACAGTAATCAACATCCGAATACAGGAAACTTTACCGACACTGTTTCAGAAACGGCACAAAATCTTTCAAAACAGAGAGACCGCCTTCGAAATTCCCCCATTAACACGGAGGATATTCGATGAGTTTTAAGAAAAAAATCTTTGGACTGTTTTTTTGCTTAATTCTTTTACTCTCATCTTTTCCTGTCTTTGCCCAGTCTTTCCCTCAAGGATCAACTCAGGGGAATACTCAGATGCCGGGTACCGTAAACGGCATTAATGTACCGCTTATTGATCTTCAAATAAGGCAGCCCGATACAAATCAGGAAGTTGCTTTTTCAGTCCAAATTCTTCTTCTTTTAACAATTTTATCATTAGCACCAAGTCTTTTAATCCTTGTTACCTGTTTTTTGCGTCTTTCGATCGTTTTTGACTTTATTAAAAGAGCTCTTTCTCTTCAACAAGTTCCCCCGACTGCAGTCTTAAATGGAATAGCCTTCTTTTTAACTCTTTTCATCATGTGGCCTACCTTTAATCAGATGTACGAGCGGTCATTTAAACCATTTTCCGATGGTGAAATAGGGCTGGAGGAAGCGTATCAGAATGCTGAAGCTCCCATACGCCTTTTCATGTATAGTCAAATGGCGACAAATACAGAATATATCAGTATGTTTATGGCTATGGGTGATCTAGAGCGGCCTCAAACCTTAGCCGATGTCCCAACCTATGTTCTTATTCCGGCATATATATTAAGCGAACTTACTATTGCTTTTAAAATTGGAATTTTATTGTATATTCCGTTTATAATAATTGATATGGTTGTTGCCAGTGTTCTCATGTCCATGGGTATGATCATGCTTCCGCCGTCTCAAATTTCAATGCCGTTTAAATTAATGCTCTTTGTCCTCATAGACGGCTGGGGATTGCTCACGCAGCAGTTATTTAACTCAATAATCCGGTAAGGGGGTACTATGGAATTAGCAGATATTGTTTCTTTACTTCGTGACGGAATTTTTCAAATTCTCATCCTTGTTGCTCCGATTCTTGGCACAGCCCTCGTTGTTGGCCTTATAATAGCAATTTTTCAGGCCACAACTTCTATCCAGGAACAGACTCTAACCTTTGTACCAAAACTTTTCTCTATTTTAGGTGTTTTGGCGCTTTTGGGCGCGTGGATGTTTGCCTCTTTACGCGATTATACTTTATCAATTTTTGCTCTTATTCCGCAGGTTGCATTCTGATGCTCCAGGATTTGGTTAATAATGCACCTTCCTTCCTCTTAGTAGCTGCCCGTTGTGCTGCCTTAATAATGACTGTGCCTCTTCTCTCCACCAGGGCTGTTTCACGTGTCGCAAAAATTGCACTTGCAGGATATATTGCTTTTATTGCGTATCCAATTGCTTTTAATGATCTATGGCAAACTGAACAGTATAAGATTGCAGAAGGTCTTTTTAACGGCGCCTTTAGTCTGCAGTATTTAATGCTCTTAATTGGTGAAGTTATGATCGGTGTCATCACTGGTTTTTATGTAAGTATAATTTTTGCCGCCTTTAGTTCGGCCGGTCAGTTTTTTACCTTTCAGATGGGTTTCGGTGCTTCGGAAGTCTATGACTCCCTTTCCCAGGTAGAAAATCCCCTGATGGGTCAGTATTTAAATTTAATTGCAATGATTGTATTTATACAGGTCAAGGGATTTCAAAATCTTTTTTTAGGCGGTATTTTCCGCAGTTTTGGTACAATTAATGCTTTTACCCTTGTAAACCATCGCGATCAGTTTCTCTCCTTTATGCTGACTTCGTTATCCTCTCTTTTTTTTGATGCAATGCTCATAGCTCTTCCTATGGTCGGTACTCTATTTTTGGTTACTGTTACTATGGGTATTCTTTCAAAAGCGGCTCCGCAGATGAACCTCTTATCCGAGGGGCTTCCTATAACTATTATAACCGCTTTTTTTCTCCTTACTCTTATTCTTCCTCATATGGTTGATTTTTTTATACAATCTTTTGACCGTGCCTTTATAAAGCTCGAAAACCTTTTTGCCCTAACGGGAACTGTTCAATTGTGAGGCATGTATGAGTTCTAAAGATTTAGACTTACAGTGGTTTGCCTCTGCAGAAGAAGAAGGAAGAACTGAGCAGCCTTCGGAATATAAACTTCGTAAGGCAAGAGAAGAAGGCCGTGTTGCAAAGAGCCAGGAACTCAGCGGCGCTCTTGTAATGCTTTTACCTGTTATCTCTCTTGTAATTTTAGCTCCATGGTTTTTGGATAACTGTATTGGAATTTTGCGTTTTTATTTTGACCGCTGTACTACTTCAGATGTTGATGATGGAATTCTTGCCTCAGCCTTTTTCAATTATTTTATTAAGATGATTCTTCCTCTTGCAATAGTTGCAATGGTTTCCGGTATTTCTGCTAATCTTATTCAAAATAGAGGTTTTATTTTTTCTACTAAACCAATAGAGCCTAAGTTTTCAAAAATATTGCCGAAATTCGGAGAGTATTTTAAGAAAACCCTGTTTTCAGGTCAGGGCTTATTTAACCTTGCAAAATCAATTGCTAAGGTTGCCTTTTTGTTTATCATGGCTTTTATACTTATTAAAAACGATCTTCCAAAGCTGCTCACCCTCACTAATGTAAGTTTATGGAGCGGTATTGTTCACGTTTCAGTAATGACAGCTAAACTTCTTATAATTGCAGCCGTATTTTTTCTTGTTATTGCAATTCCGGATTATCTTGTACAAAGACATCAGTTTATGGAAACAATGAAAATGTCGAAACAGGAAGTTAAAGAAGAGTATAAAAACCTGGAAGGTGATCCTTATGTTAAGGGCAGGCTGCGTCAGTATATGAGAGACTTAATGAGTCAAAATATGAGTGCAAACGTAGCCAAGGCCGATGTCATTATAACAAACCCTACACATTATGCTGTGGCGGTGCAGTATGATAAATCAGTAATGCAGGGGCCAATGGTGACTGCAAAGGGTGTCGACTCTGTTGCCCAGAGAATTAAGGAAATCGCACAGGAAAATGATGTTGATATTGTAGAAAATAGACCTTTAGCACGCGCGCTCTATGCGGAAGTTGAAATAGGTGATATAATACCAGAAATGTATTATCAGGCTTTAGCAGTAATATTAGGAAAAGTATATACTATGAAAGGTAAAAGATAATTAATAAGCTGGGTGGGGACTCATGGCTGAAAAAGTTAGATTCAAAAACACGGTGGATTTGTTTGTTGCTGTAGGTGTAATTGTCGTTGTAATGATGCTCATAATTCCATTGCCGACAGTCCTGCTCGACTTGCTTATGGCCGTAAATTTACTACTCTCATTTCTCATCCTTCTTCTTGTCATATATACTCCCCGTGCCATAGATTTTTCATCATTCCCTTCTGTTCTACTTGTTTCCACCGTTTTCGGTCTTGGTCTGAACGTCTCATCGACAAGGCTCATTCTTTCTAAAGGAATCGAGTTTGACGGCCGTATGGTCCGCGCTTTTTCCACCTTCGTTGTCGGTACTTCCGGAACAGAAGGTGTTGTTATTGGGTTTGTAATTTTTATAATTCTCATTGCAGTACAGACCTTTGTCATTACCAAGGGAGCAACACGGGTCGCAGAGGTTGCAGCCCGTTTTACCCTGGACGGTATGCCTATGAAGCAGGCCGGAATTGAAGCTGAATATAATTCCGGTGCAATTACAGAAGAAGAAGCCCGTAAGCGGAAGATGGAAGTTCAGCAGGAATCCGACTTTTACGGTTCCATGGACGGAGCTGCAAAGTTTGTATCGGGAAACGTTAAGGTCGGTATTTTTATTACAGTCATAAATCTTGTTGTTGGTCTTATATTTGGAATTGTATTACGGGCAGAGGATTTTACCACTGCTTTACAGACGTATGCTGTATTAACAATCGGCGACGGTTTATTATCTCAGATGCCGTCTTTGCTTGTGTCTTTTGCAACCGGTCTCATTGTAACACGGTCGGCTTCTGACGGCAAAACAACACTTGGTGCAAGCTTCAAAAAAGAATTTGCTCAAAATGCCTGGATCTACTATGTTGCAGGGATCACTATGGCCGTTATAGGTATTTTACCGGGATTTCCATGGTATGTTCTTATACCAATGGGCGGAGCTCTCGGGTACTTGGGCTGGCGCCTTGCGTCAATAGAAAAGCTTGCAGAACAAAAACAGCTGGCAAAAGAAAAAGAAAAACAAAAAACGCCGTCTTCCCCTTCAGGCATAAGTCCTGTTGTCCCCCTTGATCCTCTTTCACTCGAGCTGGGATTTGCAATAATTCCTCTGCTGGATGAAGAAAAGGGCGGAGATTTAAAGGAAAGAATAGGAAGAATTCGAAGGGAGCTTGGCCTTGATCTCGGCCTCGTTGTTCCTCCTATCCGCATGATAGATAATATAGCGCTTGAGCCTAACGAATATTCCTTTAAAATACGCGGTGTAGAAGTAGACCGCGGCAAGGTTAGAATGGGCTGGTATATGTGTATGAATACAGGCGGTGTTACCGAGGAAATCCCCGGTGAAAAGACTGTAGATCCAGCCTTCGGCCTGCCTGCCATATGGATTACCGAAGACAACCGTGAAAAGGCAGAAAGAGCCGGTTATGCGGTTGTTGATCCTCCTACAATAATTGCAACACACTTAACCGAAATGATTAAGTCCCGTGCTGCTGAAATTCTCGGCCGCCAGGAAGTGCAGTCAATTATAGATACCCTTAAAAAAGATTATTCTGCTGTTGTCGAAGAATCAACAAAGACCTTTACTGTCGGTGAAATCCAAAAAGTTATGCAGGGACTATTACGCGAGCAGGTATCTGTACGCAACATGGTTGCAATTTTGGAAACTATGTGCGATTTTGCACCGGTGTCAAAAAAGGCTGAGATTCTTGTTGAAAAGGTTCGTCAGCGGCTGGGAAGACAAATTTGTCAGCAGTATATGGATGACACGAAAACGCTTCATGTTATTACAATAGAACCTTCATTCTTAGAACGTCTTGCAGCAAGCAGAGTTGACACCGTTAACGGCCCAATCGCAGCTCTTGAACCGGTTGATCACCGTAATTGGATATCTTCATTAAGCGCATCCATTGCATCTGTGCAGGATAAGGGCTATATGCCGATTATTCTTTGTCCGGAGGCTGTAAGAATTCTTGTGAAGGCAAGTACTGAACGTGAAATGCCTAATTTGATTGTACTCTCTGTTCCTGAAATAGATAAAGAAATTCGAGTCGAATCTTTGGGGGAAATAAAAGTTGGATAGTCAAAATATCGTAACGCACACCGTAGAAGGGGAAACCTATTCGGATTGTATACGCCGCATTCAAGAAATTCACAGTTCTAACTACAATATAATTGGAAAGCGCCAAATAACCTACGGGGGGTTCTTAGGCCTGTTCCAAAAACAGGGTATTGAAGTAAAGTTTACACTTACAAAAACACCCGTTCAGATGAATTCTTATCCGCCCCGTTCTCCGTATCAGCAGCAGACAAAAATTGACGATTTTGATGAAGAGCGGAAAAAGATTCTCGATAAAACAAAGCTAACACTGCAGCCCGGAGCTGTACAGAATATTATTGAAGCACTTTCCAAGATGGAAGATAAAATATCAAAGGTTACCTCTGCTCCTGAAGAACATCCGACTGTCAGCCGCATTCTAAACCTTTTGGAACAGAATGATTTTTCATCTCAATATATACGGATTATGAGTGAACGTATAAAGAAAACATGTTCCTTATCCGACTTGGAAGATTATGATTCTGTTCAGGAAAGGGTTGTTGAGTGGATAGCAGAATCTATTTCAATTCATACTCCGTCATACACTGCTAAGCCGCAAATAATAATACTCGTCGGCCCGACTGGTGTTGGAAAAACAACTACAATTGCAAAATTAGCTGCCCGTTTTGTTACTGCTCAGGATAATTCTCCTAAAGCTGTATCAATAATCACGGTAGACAGCTACAGAATTGCAGCAGTAGACCAGATAAAGGTGTACGGTGAGCACATGGATATTCCTGTGTCATTGGCAGAAAACAATGAAGATGTAAAAAAATTAATAGATATGCACAGCACCGATGTAGATGTTATTCTTATTGATACAATAGGATACAGTCCCAAAGATTTTGATCATATAGGAAATATGAGACAAAAACTGAATCTTTCAAATTATGCTGTAGAAACATACTTAACCATGTCCGCCTCTACAAAACTGAGCGATATGAAAGAAATTATGAGCTGTTATGAAATATTTTCTTATGATTCGATCATTATTACAAAGTTTGATGAAACAGATACCATAGGCAATGTAATAAGCGCATTATCAGAAAAAAATAAACCTGTTACCTATGTAACAACCGGACAGGCTGTTCCACGATTTTTTGAAGATGCCTCTATTTCAGGGTTTTTATCAGGTTTAAAGGGATTTAAATTTAATAAGCAGAAAATTGAACAAAAAATTATACAAGATCGCAATATCTAACAGATAAGGGAGAAAATATGGAAGATCAGGCTTCTGAATTACGTGCAATGATGCAGAAAAAACTTCAAAAAACAATTTCTTCAAGCACGTATGCACGACCGGCAGGACATAAAACAAGAATTATCGCCGTTACAAGCGGGAAGGGCGGCGTTGGAAAAACAAATATTGCAGTAAATATGGCTATTGCCTACGCAGAATTAGGAAAGAAAGTAATTCTCATTGACGGCGATTTAGGTATGGCAAATGTCAATGTTCTTTTAAATGTTGTACCAAGTTCAAATCTTTTGCATGTCATAACACAGCATAAAAAGATGTCCGATATTGTGCTCGATACAGAATTTGGTATTAAATTTATTGCCGGTGCAAACGGATTTTCCAGAATCGCTAATTTATCTGAAGAAGAGCTTGAATATTTTGTACAGGAATTTATGACCCTGTCAAATGCCGATATTATTATTATAGATACCGGCGCCGGTATTTCAAACAATGTATTGAGTTTTGTAGGGGCATCTGATGAAGTCTTTGTTATTACAACGCCGGAACCAACATCGATCACAGATGCTTACGGAATAATTAAGATTATTGCAACCGAGCTCCAAAATACACATATTAATATGAAACTTCTTGTTAATAGAGTGCATTCGGCGGATGAAGGAAAAAGAATATCTGACAGAATTATAAATATAGCAGCCCAGTTCCTTAATTATAAAATTGAGTATCTCGGGTTTATATACGATGATCCGTCGGTTTCTGCTTCTGTTATTAGGCAAAAGCCCTGGATTGTGTCCAACCCTTCATCTAAACCTTCAATATGTATTAAACATATCATAGGCAGAATCGAAAAAACAGATTTTGAAGTAGAAGAAGGCTTGAACAGGTTTCTTAAAAAATTTAGAAGAAAAAAATAAGAATAAATAATTCTTAATTAACTTGACCTAATGAAGATTTTGCCTTAATCTGGTTATATGGAGGATTTGTATGTTTAACCCTAAGCTCATAGCAATTGCAGCTGTATGCGGGTTTATACTGTCCTTTATTTCCGGTTTAATTGCAGGTGTAGGTTTTGGTTTTGTACTGCTGCGGGCTTTAATTTCTGCCGTAATATCGCTCGGAATTACAGCCGGTGTAAGTTTTATATACAAAAAGTTTTTGGAACAAGCGTCCGATTCTTTTTCCGGCGGTTCTGAAAGCATGACGCCTCCTGGCAGTGTTGTTGACATTACACTTGGAGATGATGATTTACAGGATGATGATGCCGGTCCGGGTTTTTTTGTTGATCCTTCAGCTCAAAAACAGGCGGGTTCTGTGCCACGCGCGGTGTATGAACAGACCGGTCAGGATGATGAAGTAGATGAAATGCCGCCTGTTGAAGATGATGAGCAGAACCTTGCCCGGAATAATCAAGGTAATGCTGTAAATAATCAGGGGCAGCCTTCAAATCCTGAGACTGGAACGGTTCAGAAAAAAACCGTGGAGAGGGGCAGCCTCGATGACGAGCTGGATGAGCTTCCGGATATAACTGCTTTGTCTAGAGAAATAACTTCATCTGATGATGAAATGGAATATGGTAATTCCAATATGCATGTTGAGCATCATGCGGAGCATAAGACTCAAGATGCAAATCTGATGGCGCAGGCGATCAGGACAATATTAACAAAAGACGGCTAAATTGAAAAGGGTGTGGGGAAATGTCAGTTTCGCTAAATGAGCAAAAAACAGAAGATGAATTATGGGTCGAGTTTCATAAGACCCGGTCTCCTCAATTACGTGATATGTTTATACGGCAGTATATGCCGCTTGTTAAATATGTTGCAGGAAAAATAGCGGTAGGAATGCCGGGAAGTGTTGAGTTTGACGATTTGGTCGGTTTCGGTCAATTCGGGCTGCTTGATGCAATTAATAAATTTGATCCGGAAAAAAATGTCAAATTTAAAACCTATGCAGTTACACGCATAAGGGGTGCCGTTTTTGACGAGCTTCGACAGCTTGATTGGGTACCGCGTTCCGTAAGGCAGAAATCGCGTGAAATAGAGGACACAATTGTACGATTGGAATCTAATTTGGGCCGAACCGCCAGCGATGCCGAAGTTGCAAGCGCCATGGGCTTATCTGAAGCAGATTTTCAGCAGACAGTTCTCAAAGTGTCGGGTACAAGTATATTATCGCTCAATGATGTCTGGTATGCAGGAGATGATTCGGACCATATGTCTATCGGCGACAGTATTGAGGCTCCGTCAAGTTTAAATCCTGATGTTATTGTTGAACGCGAAGAAATTAGGCGTGTAATAATAGAAGCTATTAATGAACTTCCGGAAAAAGAAAAGATGGTGCTGGTACTGTATTATCATGAAGATATGACCTTTAAAGAAATAGGTCAGGTTCTAGAGGTAAGCGAGTCACGAATTTCACAGCTGCATACAAAGGCAAATCTCCGGCTGCGTGCAAAACTAACAAATGTCCGAAAGGGCATTTTATAACGGAGTAGTGTATGGTCACGCTGGAAATGATCAGAAAAGATATGGAAACTCTCCTCCAGGCAGACCAGTCCGTTCGATATGTCGATGTCAGTGCAGACTCCATCGATGAAGCTCTTTCTGATGCAGCCGTTCAGCTTGATTCTAAAACATCATCCCTGGAGTATGAGGTAATCGAAAAGGGTTTTACCGGATTTATGGGTTTTGTAAAAAAGCCATGGACGATCCGGGTGTATGAAAATGCCTCTATAGTTGCTAAAAAGAAAAAACGAAAAGAAACAGATATATTTTCAGACGAAGAATTTCAAGAAGAAGAAGTTAATGTTGACCGTGACGGATTATTTTATATTCGTTATTTTGCATCTCAAATTCATTTAAAAGTTGTACCGCCTGCAGGTTCAGGTCAACCGGTTTCTTTTAAAGAAGTTCAAGCTCGTTTAAAACGCTCAGATACGATTGCAATAGAAGAAGATCTTGTTAAGAAATTTGTTGAAAACGGCACCGGCGGTGTATATGAGCCTATAGGCCAATACAAACATAACCCGGCAGGGGATGCCCTTATTGTTGTTGACACATCAAATGATGAGATGAAGGCGACTATTACTGTGACCTCCCCGACAATTGGAGGGGCAGAGGTCTCCGCTGAACAAATAGAAAGAATGCTTACTAATCGCGGTATTGTTGCAGGAATTAATAAAGAGAGAATCGATGATTTTGTTGATAACCCTGTTTATGGTATTCCCTATCTTGTAGCAGAGGCTGTCCTTCCTGTAGACGGCCGCGACGCCTATATTGCATATAATTTTGAAACGGACCGTTCAAAGCTGAAATTTAAGGAAGCAGAAAACGGACAGGTTAATTTTAAAGAACTCAATCTTATACAGAACGTAGTTGAAGGTCAGCCTCTAGCACAAAAAATGCTGCCTGAACAGGGAAAGTCCGGTAAAACAATATTCGGCCGCTATCTCGAAGCAAAAAACGGGCGCGACATAAATCTTCCGTTGGGTAAAAATGTTGTGGTCGATACTGACGGCAGAACTATTCTCGCTTCCACTAATGGTCAGGTTATTCTTATAGGCGATAAAATTAATGTAGAACCTATAATGCAGATAGCCGGAGACGTATCTATAAAAACAGGAAATATTACCTTTCTTGGAACTGTTGTGGTTAAGGGAAATGTTGATGACGGCTTTAATATTAAGGCCTCGGGTAATATTGAGGTATATGGAACAGTTGGCAAGTGCGTATTGGAAGCAGACGGCGACATTATTGTTCAGCTAGGTATTATGGGTCGCGATGAAGGGTATGTCCGCGCAGGACGTTCTCTTTGGGCCAAATTTATTCAAAATACCACAGTAGATGTTGAAGAGTTCATTATCGTTGCAGACGGTATAATAAATTCAAATGTAACATCCAATAAAAAAATTCTGGTACAGGGAAAGAGAGCTGCAATTATAGGCGGTCACATTTTTGCAACAGAAGAAATATACACAAAGAATATCGGCAGTTCCGGCGGCGGTAGCGAAACTATCATCGAAGTAGGCTTTGATCCTCGTGCTAAGAAACGCCTTAATGAACTATTAGATAAGCAGTCATCTCTTATAAGAGAGCTGGATGAGGTCGAGCTCAATATTCAAACATTGGAAAATACCAAAAAGGTTAGAAAAACTCTTCCGCACGATAAAGAAGAAAATCTTATTAAATTGTCGTCGCGGAAAGAGGAAATTATATCAGAATCAGATACTATGTCTGCAGAAATACAGCAAATTCAGCAGCATTTAAGAGATTTAAAGGTCATTGGTAAAGTTTCGGCCATGGGTACTGTATATGCCGGTGTTAAGATCTTTGTCCGTGATGTTAAGGACGAGGTTCGTGCCGATGTAAAAGCTGTCACCTTCTTCTATGAGGGCGGTTTTGTACGCAGAGGTAAATATGAAGCGCCTTCTGCTGAAGACTCAAAGCGGGTACCAGATGGCTATTCTGCCAATTGATTTACAAATTCTCTATGGTCAATTAGAAAAGGTTTCCAAGACTGTTGTACAGCAGCAGGGAGCGCATCTTCAGAATGTGCTTAATGATGAAAAGACTGCACAGAAACTTCAGGAAAAAAAAACTGCTGTTCAAGAGACTACAATGACAGAGGACGGGTTAAACGCTGTTCATGAACGAAAAGAAGGCCGGGATCAGTCTTCCGGAGAAGGAAAAGAAAAAAATAACGAACAGGATGCTCCAGCCCTTGAAGATACCAGAGAGATAATTAAGGATCCGTCTCTTGGAAAAAATATAGATATATCGGGTTAATGAATGTCATCAATACTTATTCTGCTCGCTGTTTTAGTTTTAAATATTACTCTTTGGATCATTCTTTTTATTCGGCTGCGGAAAGAATTTTCTCCCGATGCAGTTTTGTATTCTATACGTGATGAAGTTGATAAGCTTATTATAGAAATTAACCGCGTGGCGGACCGCGATATAACTCTCATAGAAGCAAGAAGAAACGGATTAAAACAGCTTCTTGATGAAATAGATAAAAAACTTTCACTGCATGAATCATTGCTTAAATCTAAAGATGATGAACGTAAAATATTAAAGAGGCTTACGAAAGAGGAGTCCAAAACTGAACCGGCAATAGACTCCGGCTTGTTTAACAATCAGGTTCCAGATACTCTTTTTGGCGGATCTCAAGAAACGCAAAGTTCAGGCTCTCCTCCTGTTCAGCTAACCATGCCCTCAGATAATGCGGAAAATATAGAGCGCTCTCCTTTATTACCCGTTCATCCTGTATCGAGGGCTGCCTCGGTATATAAACGCAATGAAATACCGGAACTCAATACAGAACCTATAGAAAAGATGGATAAAAAAGAAGAACCTATTCACATTACCTTTTCTTCTGATCCAATTTCACCAAAACAAGATAAAAGAAGAAGCGTGTTAAAAATGGCAGGAGAGGGCTTTACCGCAGAGATTATTGCAGAAAAATTGAAAATTCCGGTACGAGAAGTAAGTTTAATTATGGATCTATACAGCTGATGTAATATATGACTGCATGACATTATAGTATGGATGTTTGAAAAACCCGAATTCTGTATCATAGGCCTTAGAAAGATAATCCCCGCTGAAAATCAAGGATGTATCACCGCAGCAGACAAGGTTGCCCTCACGTAATAATATTGTTTTATTAGAAAATAAAGGTGCCGCGTTTATATCATGCAGGCTCATTAATACTGTACTGTTTTTTTGCTGTGCTATTTTTTTTATAAGCGTCAATAAGCTGTGCTGGCTGTTAATATCGAGATGGGTAAAAGGTTCATCGAGCAGGAGTATTTCCGTGCTTTGAGCAAGAGCTCTTGCTATCATAACCCTCTGGTATTCTCCCCCCGATAATTCAAATATTGACCTGTTTCTCAGGTGTGTTATATTCAATTCTTCAAGCTGATATTCTGCACTATCTATGTCTTCTTTTGAATATGGTTCGATCCACGAGCTGTGTGCATACCGGCCCATGAGAACGGCATCAAATACCGAAAAAGGCCAGCTGTATTGTTCATGCTGCGCGAGTAAGGAAACTTTTTGTGAGAGGCTTTTTCTTTTGTAGCTGTCTGCATTCTTTCCGTCAAGAATTATGCTGGAACTTTTCATTGTAATCAGGCCGGGAACAGTAATTCCCGCAATGAGCGACAATAATGTTGACTTGCCGCTGCCGTTGGGGCCGAGAACACTGACAATATCGCCCTTTTCAATAAAAAGAGAAACATCCTGTAAAACCTTTTTTTGGGGATTTTGCTCATAATAGGCACTCAGGTTTTGGAGTTTGATCATCTTCCTATTCCTTTTTTTCCATGCAGAAGTATTTGCAGGAAGAATGGTACTCCCAGAACTGCTGTAACAATACCAATCGGTAATTCCATTGGTGCTGTGATAGTCCGCGATAAAATATCTGCAAGCAGCAGAAGAATACTGCCGAATATCATGCTTAAGGGCAGGAGTTTTTTATGTGTACTGCCGAATAGAATTCTTATTATATGAGGCGCTATGAGTCCTATGAACCCAATGGTTCCTCCTGCACAGACAGCTGTGGCGCTTGCCAATGAGCCGGATATGAGGCACAGTACTCTTACCTTTTGGAGGGGAAGCCCGAGAGATTGAGCGGTTTTTTCACCGGATGACAAAACGTCAAGCGGTTTTGCAGTAAGAAACATTGCGATAATGGACAGCATAGAAGGTATTAGGATAATGTGTACAAATTGCCATCCCTTGCCGTTAAAACTGCCCTGAGTCCATAAATACATCTTGTAGAGTTCTTTGTCTTTCATGAGAATTACTATTGATGTAAGCGCAGAAAAGAATACTCCGAGCGCCGTTCCGGCAAGCAGCAGTCTTGAGGGTTCAAAGCTTGTCTTTTTGCCCCCTGCAATCACATACACTAACATTACAGCCCCGATTGCTCCAAGAAAAGCGCCGAGAGGTATAAAAAGGGAAAAAATGGAAAAGAGAACGGCTCCAAGTGTTGCACCTGATGAAACTCCAATGAGTCCCGGATCTGCAAGACTGTTTCTAAAAAATCCCTGAAAAACTGTCCCTGCTCCGGCAAGAAGTGCACCGGAAAGCATGGCTAGAATTGAACGGGGGAGTCTGAGTGTGAACAGTATTCTCAGGTGAAATGCTGAGTAGTTTTGGGTTTGCAAAGCAGTTAAAACTTCTGCAATCGTTACTTTTTCTGCTCCTATTACAAGCGATACGGCAAAAATAATTGCCAGCAGCGCCAATAATAGGAAAAGAACAGCTTTGAAGGGAAGTCTTTTTATTGAGAAAGACATGCGCGTATAGCTTCAACAGCCTCAGCTAAACGGGGACCGGGACGGGAAATAATGTCGCCGTTAATCTTATAAACCCTGTTGTTTTTTACAGCATCAATACTGTCCCATCCTGACCGTCCTTTTATGGTATCTAAAGTTTCCGGCGAGTCTGAAGGAAGAAGTATTATAGAGGGATTACGCGCAATAATACTTTCTTCACTTACTACAGGATAGGAAGCACTAATATCATTAAAAATATTTTGAGCACCCGAAGCTTGAATTACTTCGTTGATGAATGAAGTATTTCCAATACTCATGTAGGGAGCATTCCATACTTCCCAGTAAACACTCATAGTGCTTGTTTTAGACGGCTTTTCAATTCTTTTTTTCATTGAATCAATGAGTTTTTCTGCATTTTCTTCTTTGCCTGTAATTGCACCGACCTCGAGTATCTCTGTGTAGATGTCAGCAATTGACTGTGCATCGGATGCGTAAACTGTAATTCCCAGTTCTGTAAGGCTTTGTACCAGGTGACCGTGCATAACTGTATTTAAGTACACAAGATCGGGTGCAAATGACAATACTGTTTCAAGACTGAACGTTTTACCGTCAAATCCGCCTACTGACGGGCAGTTCTGTGCTTCTGCAGGATAATTGCAGAAATCGGTACGGGCTGCAACCAGATTTCCTGCACCGAGGGCAAAGAGAATTTCTGTTGAAGCAGGAGAGAGTGATACGATGCGTGAGGGTGTGTTTTGCTGAGCGCTAAGAGGGTTTTGCTGTCCGGCAGATTCCGTACATTTCAAAACCATTAGTGCTGAGGCTAGCACAATGGCACACACACCAGTAATAAGCATCCATTTCTTATTCATGTATGATCCTCCAATGGATTGGTGTTTAGATTTTTAGCATTCTAACGAAAAATGGGTGCTTTGTCAGCAATAAAAGAGCAAAGAAGCATATTTATTTTGCCGATACTTATATAGAATGATGAACAGTAATAAAAAACACACAAGTGCGGCCTTTTTTCTCTTTTTCCTTCTCCCGGCTTTAGTATTTTCACAGGAATCATTTTCCTCAATTGCTTCAGTAGGCGGGTCAGAAGTTTCGCCACCAGCCGGGATCTATCATGACAGTCAAAGAATTATTGCTTTTTCAGGTGATAAGGCGGGAAATATAATTTTAAAAACGTATTACGGATGGTATTATGATGCGTATTATGAAGTTGAAAAATATCCGCTGGAAATTACCCCTCTGGAACTCGACGGCGGACTCTATACAAGATATTGGAAAAAATCTGAAGTTAGTAATGGTGCTAATACTGTGTACTGGCGTCCTTGTACAAATTTCGCAGGATTCACCATAATTCCTCCAATACCGGACGAAAGTATATACGGCTTTCTAACAACACCGGAATCGGTCTACCGCATACGCTACTGGCAGGTGTCTGTTCCCTATACAGATCAAAAGGCCTCGGTTATAGATACTGATGCTAATCTGCAGTACGAGGTGGATAAATATATTTCTGTAGGCACTCTGGTGTATACCTGCGTTAACGGGCTCGGGCTTAGGGTGCGCAATTATGACAAAAAAAGCCTGGAAAAAGCAGATATACTTGGTTTTACTGATCTAAGAATATCAGAAGACGGGCTCTATGCTGTCATGGGAGAGAGTGAATACACAGTTTTTGAAGAAGAGGATCTTGATTCTGCGGTAAAAGAACATAACAGCAGAAAAAAACCTCCGAGAAAACCGCTTTTTGAATATATGGATTTAAATTTTTACTATGATGAAATAGAAAGGCTCCGCAAATAGGTGCTAATCCATCACCGCAAGTACGCCTGCATCTGAGACTTCAATCAGTTCGGGTGAAAGAAACTGTGATGAACAGTCAAATGTAAGCAGAATATCGTTTCTGAGTGTTGAGCTGTATTCCGGTAAGAATTGTTTTGAAAACAAAACTGCAGTTCGCTGTTCGGGGATTGCCATGTAGTATGTTTCTCCCAATTCTTTGTGCATAAAATACTGAAATGGCTTATAGAACGGCATGACGGAATTAAGAATGGACTGAGGATGATGAACTGTAAAGTAGACAAACCCGTTTTTATTGTGTTCTTCCAGCTGAGTGAGAGGCATAAGGCTTGTCATTGAATCTTCCATAGCAAGGCGGATATCGGCAAAATTTACGTCCCATTGTTTTAAAAGCTCTTCTCTAAGCGGTATTATACACTCTCCGTAGCTTAAAACCATAAACATCTTTATTCTATTGGTAATATACGATGATAAATATTCATCGTTCAACAGGGAAACCGACTTGTTCATTTTATCAGCTGATATAAGAAAGGGACGGATATATTGTTTTGCTGTTTCCCAATCAGGTAATGGCGTACATTTTTTTTCTAATGATAAGAGTGCATTTTCTGTATTCAAAGTATTCCTCTTTTTAATGTGCTTTCTTTATAAAAGATAACAAAAATTGGAGCAGGCGGATACAATACATATTGTAAAATACCAAAATTAAGGCCGGGTACGCGGAGTAAACTTCTTCATATATTGACACATTTTTATAAGGTTGATATAATATTGACGAACATTAATAAGTATCCTTTAGCTTCAGGAGTCGTTCGAACGGCTCTTTTTTTGTACCCTCAGGATAACAGGAGAATACGTGGAGTATACAGCTCTTGAAACAATTCCTCATTTTACTGAATGCAGTCCTTTGGTTTCCGGCCTTGGTTATGCTCTAGTAGAGCTTCGTGTAAATCCAATTCATGGTCAGTATCAGGTACGCGCTGTTATAACCCATCTAGATTCAGCAAAGACAGAAGGAATCGGCATTAATGACTGTGCTAAGGTACACCGTCTCCTTCTTCCCCGCCTTGAAGCACTCTTAAAATCTCAAGAAGTGTATATGGAAGTTACTTCTCCCGGTATGGAGAGGCTAATAAAAAATGCTGCAGAATTTACACTTTTTACGGGTAAAAATCTCAGGATTTGGGATACATCTGTATCGGACTGGGTTCCCGGAATTATTATTTCGGCCGACTCAAAGACATTAACATTGGAACTTTCGGAACATGAAACCGCACAAGAAACTGCGGCTGCCGCTAAACGGCAGCGAATTATTCCGTTTGAACAAATAGCAAAAGCAAAATTATTACATTCATAAGGAGGCTTTAGATGTCATCACAAATGGCAGAAGCAATCCGCCAATTAACGCAGGATAAAGGTTTATCAAAGGACTCTGTATTACAGACCATCGAAAATATGCTCAAAGCAGCGTATAAGAGGACATTTGGAACAAATGTTAATGCAGTTGTCCAATTTAATGAAGATCAAACTGATGTTTCAATTTATTCAAGAAAGGTTATAGTAGACGGCGTGTATGATCCGGTAACAGAGATTGAACTCGAGGAAGCACTGCAGCTGAGCCCTGATTGTGAAATAGGGGATGAAATAGATATTCTTGTAGATCCCAGAGAGTTTGACCGCTCTGCAATTCAGACAGGAAAGCAGACGGCGCATCAGTCTTTTTCAGAAATCCAAAAAGACAGCCTTCATGCTGAGTACAAAGATAAAATTGGTGAAATTATTATCGGATATTATCAGCGCGAAAGAAATGGAAACATTTATGTTGATCTGGGAAAGGTTGAAGGTATACTTCCTTCAAAATTTCAGTCTCCGCGCGAAGTGTATCATAAGAATGATCGTATTAAGGCTCTTATTACCGATATTAAAAAAACTTCAACTGGGCTGCAGGTCGTCTTATCCAGAACAGACCCTGATTTTGTCCGTTCAATTATAGAGCTCGAAGTTCCTGAGATTTATGACAAAATTGTAGAAGTACATAAAATTGTCCGGGAACCCGGATACAGGACTAAGATTGCTGTATTATCTCACCGTGAAGACGTAGATCCTGTGGGAGCCTGCGTAGGTCTTAAGGGTGTCCGTATTCAGGCTGTTATTCGCGAACTTGAAGGCGAAAAAATTGATATTTTGAAATATGATCCGGATCCGCGAATTTTTATTAAAAATGCACTATCTCCGGCTGAGGTTTCTGCCGTTGTTATTCTCGATGAAGAGAAAAAACAGGCTCTTGCAGTTGTGCCGGAAGCTCAGTTTTCTCTTGCAATCGGCAAGCAGGGACTCAATGTCCGTCTTGCAAACAGACTTGCAGATTGGAGTATAGATGTAAAAACAGAGGATCAATGTGAAGAACTTGATTCCCTTATTGCTGAGTCGCGGCGTGCAGCTGATCAGCTGTTTTCCGATATTGATGAATACGAGGAAATTACTAAAATTTCAGAACTGCCCGGTCTTGATAAGACGATTATTGATATTCTTTCTTCCAGTGAAATTATCACTATTGAACAATTTCTTAACGCACAGGAAGAAGGCATTTTAAACTCAATTGAAGGATTAACAAGCGAACAAATAGATTCTGTTGTTGCTTTAGTCAATTCACTTGCAGTGGAAGATGAACAGGAAGAAAATTTTGAGCAGGATTCAGATGCTTTTGAAAATGATATAATTGAAGAAGATCAATCAGGTTCATCTGAAGAATTACAAAATGAACAAATAGAGCCGTATGAAGAGAACGAACATTCTGACGAAGAAGAATATGAATGTCCTGAATGCGGCGGTAAAATAACAATCGATATGACAACGTGTCCCAATTGTGGTATTGGTCTTAGCTTTGAATTTGAGGACGAAGAGTAGGATAGTATATGGCGGAAGATGTAGAAAACAAACCGAAGTTTATTTTGAACAAACAAAAAAATGATGCTCCTTCAGGTTCTGCGGGCGAGTCTCAGGATAAGGATTTTTCTAATTCAGACTCTCACGAGAAGAAGAAGGTGATAGTTGTAAAGAAAAAGGTAGTAGTTAACGCACATAAAAGTGCTCATGAAGAAGATTCTTCTTCCCAGCCGGTACCTGATTCTGTTCACGATAAAAGAGAAAGTACAGCTGCAGTTCACGATGCATCTTCCTCAGATAAACCTGCGGATAATTCTGTATCTCCAAAGACCCGTGGTGTATCTTCTATCGAGCTGAGTCCTCCAAGACCAAATATTAAGCAGGGAAACCTCGCAGATAAATCAAAAACAAGATATCCTCCTCAGCAGGGACCGCGCAAAGACGGACCGAGAGAACCGGGCAGAGAAAGAAGTTTCGATAACCGTAATCCCCAGCAGCGCCGTGAAGGCGGCTTTACCGGTGCTCAGGCGCGCGAAGGTTATCAGAATAGAAGCGACAGGGGTACTCCCGGCGGATATCAGGGTGATCAAAATAGAGGCCAAGGCGGCTACCAGGGCGGTCAGAGCGGCGGTTACCAGGGCGGACAAAATAGAGGTCCTGGTGCTCCCGGTGGATATCAGGGCGGTGGTTACCAGGGCGGACAAAACAGAGGTCCTGGTGCTCCCGGTGGATATCAGGGCGGTGGTTACCAGGGCGGACAAAATAGGGGTCCCGGCGGCTATCAGGGCGGACAAAATAGAGGTCCAGGCAGCAGCCAAGGTGGTTACCAGGGCGGCGGCCAAGGCGGTCCAAATAGAGGTTCAGGTGGTTACCAGGGCGGACAGAACAGAGGTCCGGGGGCCGGCCGTTTTCCGGGAAAACCGGGATTCGGAGGTAATACATCAGCGCCTATAGAAGAAAATAAAAAGATTCCGGCCAAAAAAACATTTAAGGCTAAGAAAACAGTATATTCACGTAAGGATCGCGAAGGCGATATACAAGATAAATTGTATAATCAGAAAAAAAAGCAGTCTCAAAAAATTAATCCGGTTCCGGAAAAAATTGATATTATGGAGACGATCTCTGTTTCTGATCTTGCAAAGAAAATGAATCTAAAAGCATCTGAATTAATTGGAAAGCTGATGACAATGGGTATGATGGTTTCAATAACACAGTCAATAGACGCAGATACTGCAACCCTTTTAGCCTCTGAATACGGATGCGATGTTCACATTATCAGTCTATATGATGAAACTGTAATAGCCAGTCAGGAAGATAAAGATGAAGACATGGCTTCCCGGCCTCCAGTTGTTACAATCATGGGTCACGTTGATCATGGTAAGACAAAAACACTTGATGCAATTAGAAGTGCAAATGTTATAGCGACAGAATTCGGCGGAATAACACAGCACATTGGTGCTTATATGGTTGAAACGCATAAGGGAAAAATAACGTTCCTCGATACACCGGGACACGAAGCATTCACCATGATGCGTGCGCGAGGTGCTAAGGTTACCGATATTGTTGTCCTTGTAGTTGCAGCAGATGACGGTGTTATGCCTCAGACTGTTGAAGCTATAAATCATGCAAAGGATGCCCAGGTTCCGATCATTGTTGCTGTTAACAAGATCGATAAACCCGAGGCAAATCCAGATAAAGTCAAAACACAGTTGTCGGAAATGGGATTGATGCCGGAAGATTGGGGCGGAACCACACAGTATATACATATTAGCGCCCTGAAAAAAGAAGGATTAGATGATCTTCTCGATGCTATCCTGCTTCAGGCAGAAATTCTTGAGCTCAAAGCAAACTGGAATTGCAGGGCAGAAGGCAAGATTGTTGAGTCCCGTATTGATCACGGACGGGGTGTTGTATCCACTATAATTGTAGAGCGCGGTACTCTTCGTACCGGAGATCCCTATGTTGCAGGTGTTTACGCAGGCCGTATCCGTGCCATTTTTAATGATCGTGGTCAAAAAATTAATGAAGCTACGCCGAGTATGCCGGTGGAAATACTGGGTCTTGAAGCAATGCCGATGGCAGGAGATCCGTTTCAGGTTACTGAAAATGAAAAAACAGCCCGCGCAATATCAGACAAACGTCAGGAATTAAAACGTTTTGAAGATGCAAAGACTGTTAGAAAAATTACGCTTGATAACCTTTATGAAACAATTGATGCCGGCGAAAGCATGGAACTAAAGGTAATTATTAAGTCCGACGTACAGGGTTCTGCAGAGGCTCTTAAACAGTCTTTGGAGAAACTTACTACAAAGGATATCCGTCTTGCTGTTATTCATGCATCTGCAGGAGCAATCAACGAGAGCGATGTAATGCTCGCAGCAGCTGATTCTAATGCAATTATAATCGGCTTTAACGTACGGCCAACTCCTAAGGCTAAACTTTTAGCTGATCAGGAAAAAGTAGATATCCGCAAGTATAATATTATCTATAAGGCTGTGGAAGAAATAACTCTTGCTATGGAAGGCATGCTTAAACCGGATGTTAAAGAAGAAGTAATAGGTATGCTTGAAGTGCGCGATATATTTAAGGTTCCGAAAATCGGCACTATTGCCGGTTCATATGTTACCCAGGGTATCATTAAGAGATCAAGCAGTGTAAATGTAATCCGCGAAGGAATAGTTATTTACAGCGGCAAGGTCACATCGCTTAAACGATTTAAAGATGATGCTAAAGAAGTTTCTATGGGCTTTGAGTGCGGTGTTGGAGTTGATTCATGGCACGATATTAAGGTCGGCGATCAGTTTGAAGTATTCGAGTATATTGAAGTAGCAAGAAAACTCGGAGAAACACTGCTTGAACAAAAGGCTGCAGAGCTAAAAAAAGCAGGTAAAACTGCTGAAGCATAATTAAAAACTGAACTATAAGCTATAAGCAAAGCTTTGCTTTAAGCTATAAGCTTTGCTTAAAGCTTAAAGCTTATAGTTCAGATTAAGAGGAATACATGTCAGAGTTTCGTTTAGAAAGACTTGGAGAGCAGATACGTGAAGAAATTTCCCGGATGATAATGCTTCGTCAGATTAAGGATCCCCGTGTTTCCACTTTTTTAAGTATAAACAGGGTGGAAGTAGCAGGCGATCTGGGATATGCCAAAGTCTATGTTTCAAGTTTTATGGACGACAAGCAGACAGAAAAGGGTGTAAAGGGTTTAGGAAGTGCCGCGGGTTTTATTCAGACGACACTTTCTAAAAAGCTTTCGTTGCGTCAGTTTCCTAAATTAAACTTTGTTATGGATAAAAGTATTAAAGAGGGCTTTGAGATGGTTAAAAAACTCGAAGAACTTGAAAAAATGGAAAAAGCTATTGGTGAAGCACGAACGGAGGAATAGCGCTTTTGCAAACTTTTGACTCCGGTATAATATTATATGCAAAAAAAACTGGTATTACGAGTTTTTCTTCACTGTGGGATATAAAGCATGCTTTAAAGACTAAAAAAGTTGGACATACAGGCACGCTTGACAGTTTTGCAGACGGGCTTCTCGTTGTTCTTTCCGGAAGTATGACCCGTCTTGTTAGTCATATAACAAATTTCGATAAAACCTACGAAGCTGTTATCCGATTTGGTATAGAAACCGATACTCTTGATCCATCCGGACAGCAGATAAAAACATCTTCTTTACCTTCAAAACAGGATCTGCAAAAAGCATTGCTTCAGTTTGAAGGAAATCAATTACAAATTCCCCCTGCATACTCTGCTGTTCATGTGAACGGTAAACGTGCAAGCGATCTTGCCCGTGAGGGAAAAACGGTAGAAATGAAGGCCCGCCCTGTTACAATTCATGAAATCAGCCTCATGTCCGTCAGCGATGAAGATGCTGTTGAATATGCCCACATCCGTGTCAGTGTCTCTAAAGGCACCTATATTCGTTCCCTTGCCCGCGATATTGCCTATGCTTGTTCATCATGCGCTCATTTGGTTAAACTGCGCCGTACAAGTATTGGTCCCTTTTCCTTATCTGATGCCTGTTTTAGTTCAGAATTAGAAGAGTTTTCTTTATCGATGCTCAAAAATCATTCGAATTCCATAGATCTGAGTGAAACTGACCGGAATGAGGAACGCTCTATAGAAATTAGAAAGTCTCTAATATCAATGACAGAAGAGGCTTCTTTACAATGCGGATTTCATACTGTTATATTAAAGCAGCAGCATGAATCTGATTTTTATCACGGCAGAACCCTTTTTAATGAGTATTTTCATGATATTCCATTACAGGGTGAAAATGCTGTATTTTCAGAGAACAGGAAGTTTTGCGGTTTGATTCAAAAGACTGATAAACGATATGACTACCAATTTGTTCTTCCTTCTGTTCTGCCTCATACGGAAGATAAAGCCGGGAGTAATATACTATGAAAATATTCTCCTGGAAAGATATAGAAGATCTTAATAGTAATCCTTCTTCACCATTGTCAAGTTTTTTTCAAGGGGGTACAGCACTTACCATCGGGGGATTTGACGGTCCTCACAGAGGTCATGAAGCCCTTTGTCTTTCGGTGCTGCAAAAGAAAAAAGAATTTCCCTCTCTTAAAACCGGTGTAATTACTTTTAACGTCCCTCCAAAATCAAAAAAATCAGCAGATTTTCCGGGTGAAGTTTCCACGCTGAATCTCCGCCTGGAATGGTTTAAGCATTCAGGTTTTGACTTTACCGTGGTCATTGACTTTTCTCATAAATTTAGTACAATGAGTGGTACGGATTTTCTTTCATTTGTATATTCTGCTTGTTTTGTGAAGTTTCTTTTTGTAGGCCTTGATTTTAAGTGCGGCTACAAGGGGGCTGTTGGAATTGCAGAATTGCATGAATTTGCCGCTTCCCGTGATCTGACTGTTTCGGTACTTAATACTGTAAGTATTGGAGGAATGAAAGTCGGCTCAAGCGGAATAAGGACAGCCGTTGCAGAAGGGCATATGAAGTATGCTGAACAGCTTTTGGGCAGGCCTTATACGCTGGATGGAACAGCAATAGAATGGAATTATAATCGAAAGGATGATATTCATACCTTTGAAATTGATGTAAAAGCGGTAACACAGGTTCTTCCCCCGGAGGGTAAGTACAATGTTTCTGTTTTACTGTCCGATATGACAGTTAGTACAGCTGTTTGTTATTGCGATGCCGAGTTCCTTCGCCTTTCGGTTTCGCATCCTGCAGCGTCAATATCTGTTCGGACTATAGATTTTATCTAGGTTATCCTGAGGAAAAAAATAGTAAGGAGTAAGTAATGGCACTTACAAAAGAAAAGACAGCTGCAACAATTGCAGCATTCGGTGCAAATACAAAAGATACCGGAAACACGAAAGTTCAAGTCGCTTTATTAACAGAGCGGATTAAACAATTAACAGAACACTGCAAAGTATTCCCGAAAGATAAGGGTGCTTCACGCGGTCTTATAAAGATGGTTGGTCAGCGCAGAAGCCTTCTAAAATATTTAGAACGCACAAGCCTTGAAACCTACCGTTCACTTATTAAAGAACTTGGTTTACGAAAATAATTGTTGTAATTCAATAGACAGGCGGAACCTGCAGCGATTGCAGGTTCCCTGTTTTTAACAAGGATAAGCAGCAGACCGCTGTTTGCTTTGTAGAAAGGTTAAATTCATATTCAGAATATGTTTTAATGCTTATTTTAATCACACGGATGGCTACCAAATTATACCATCCCTCACTGATACCTCCGGTTATTTATTTAGAAGAAGGAAAAAATGGTTCAAAGAGTTACCTATAAAATCGGCAATGACGAGCTTATACTCGAAACTGGACGGCTTGCAAAACAGGCTAACGGTTCTGTATATGCACAGTTCGGCGGATCTGCAGTTATTGCTACTGCATGTGCTTCATCAGAAGCTAAAGAGGGGTTAGATTATGTTCCTCTCACTGTTGATTATAATGAAAAATACTACGCTGCAGGAAAAATTCCCGGCGGATTTATAAAGAGAGAAGGAAGGCCGAAGGATAAGGAAATTTTAGTTTCCCGTCTTATTGATCGTCCTATGCGTCCTCTTTTCGATATTGCTTTCGGACGCGATATTCAGGTTATTCCAACTTGTGTTTCATCAGATCAGATTAATCCTCCTGACATATTGTCAGTTATTGCAAGTTCTGCTGCTGTTCATATCTCCGATATTCCTTTTAATGGTCCTATTGCTGCTGTTAGAGTGGGCTACATTAACGGTGAATACATTCTAAATCCGACATACGAACAGATTGAAAAAGGCGACCTTGAAATTGTTGTTGCAGGTACTGCTGACGGTTTTACCATGGTGGAAGGCGGTTCAAAAGAAGTTTCTGAAGAAGTTATGATGGGCGCTTTAGCTAAGGCTCAGGAATTCATCACAGAGATGTGCAAACTTCAGGATGAACTCAAAAAACTTGCAGGAAAAGATAAACTTCCCCTTGCTCCTTTACAGGTAAGTCTTGAAAATAAAGACGCAATGCTGGCAGAAGCAATGCCTCAAATGGAAAAAGCATGCTTTGTTAAGGGTAAACATCTTCGTCATGATGCAATTGCTCAGGTAAAAAATTCTCTTGCAGAAAAATATGCATCCCAGCTTGAAGATGAAACACAGAAAAAGCTTTTTAACGCGCTTTTTGAAGAAATGGAATATAACGTTTTAAGAAAAAGCATCCTCGATAAGGGCGTTAGAGTTGACGGACGCGGAACCGAAGATATTCGTCCAATATCCTGTGAAATTAATGTGCTTCCCCGTCCTCACGGATCTGCAATATTCACACGCGGAGAAACACAGGCCTTAGCCGTTTCTACCCTTGGTACTGTTCTTGACGAACAGGTGTATGACGATATTGACGGCGATAGAAGAGAACACTTTATTCTCCACTATAACTTCCCTCCATACTCTGTTGGTGAAGTAGGAAGAATGGGAACCGGAAGACGTGAAATTGGTCACGGAAATCTAGCCCGTAGAGCCTTAGAACCCATGGTTCCTTCCCGCGAGGAATTTCCTTATACCGTTCGTGTTGTATCTGAGATCATGGAATCTAACGGTTCTTCTTCAATGGCATCAGTCTGCGGCGGAACCTTATGTATGCTTGCTGCCGGTGTTCCCATGAAACGTCCTGTTGCCGGTATTGCTATGGGTCTCATAACAGAAGGAACTAAAGAAAATCCCTATGAAAAATATGCTGTTCTTTCCGACATTCTTGGAGAGGAAGATCACCTTGGCGACATGGATTTTAAAGTAGCCGGAACCGAAAAAGGTATAACAGGCTTTCAGATGGACATAAAGATTGCCGGTGTTACTACAGAGATTATGACAAAGGCTTTGGATCAGGCAAAAAGAGCAAGACTTCACATTTTAGGCATCATGAATCAGACAATAAATAAACCTGCCGAACAGATCAGTCAGTATGCTCCAAAAATTGAAACAATGAAAATTGAAACCGATAAGATCGGAGCCTTAATTGGTCCCGGCGGTAAAACCGTTAAAGGTATTTCTGCTTTGTATGGTGTAACAATTAATACAGATGATGACGGTACCGTTACAATTTATGGTAAAAACTCAAAGGCAACCGATGATGCAAAACGCGCTATTAAGGGCATTGTAGAAGATCCCGAAGTAGGTTTCATTTATAATGGTACTGTTAAGCGCATTATGGACTTTGGAGCCTTTGTTGAGATTCTTCCTGGAAAAGAAGGGCTTTGCCATATATCAAAATTCTCCCGTTCAAAGATTAATACAGTATCTGATGTCGTAAAAGAAGGACAGCAGATTCCTGTCAAACTCTTAGAAATTGATAAAATGGGAAGATTGAATCTTTCTTATATTGATGCATTAGAGGAACAGTCAAAAAAATAGGCATGCCTGTTTCAAAACTGTCTCTGAACAATGGGATAATACTCATAACAGAACCGGTTGCAACGGCTAAAACCGCTGCAGTCGGTTTTTGGTTTTATACGGGCAGCAGGTATGAAACAGATACAAAACGCGGAATATCGCACTTTGTCGAACATCTTTTATTTAAAGGTACGACTACAAAAAGCGCCTTCGATATTGCAGTTTCTTTTGACAGAATCGGCGGCTATATAAATGCTTTTACTGACCGCGAAAACATTTGTGTACACTGCGTTGTTCCTTCCTTATACACCATACAAGCCCTGTCTGTTATGAACGACATGATGCTTAACTCAACATTGACAAGAATGGATATAGAAAAGGAACGGTCTGTAATTGAAAATGAGATTGTATCCGGGTTAGATGATCCTGAAGAGGCTGCAAATGACGCAATTTTTGAATCTATTTGGCCTGGTCAGACAATTTCACAATCAATTTCAGGTTCTGCAGAGGATATTCAGAAAATAAGCCGTGAAGAATTATATGAGTGGTATAGTAAAAATATTGTGCAGGGAAAACTTGTTGTATGTATATCGGGCAATTTCAATGAAGAAGACGTGGTAGAATTGTTAGGGAAAAACCCCTGCAGGCAGAATCAGGCGGAAGAAAGCAGTTTTTCGCTGCCCCAGTGGAAAACAGGCATGCACTGCATCAAAGCAGGGTTTCAGCAGCAGCAGATTTTTCTATTGTATCCAATAAAAAAGCCGGAAACTATAGATTCTTTTCTTCAATGGTCTTTATTAAATGCAATAATCGGCGACACTATGAGTTCAAGGCTCTTTCAAAGCTTGCGTGAGAAGGCAGGTTATTGTTATAATGTTTTCAGTTATGTTTCATTGTTTTGCGACAGTGCTTTTTGGTGTGCATATGCATCATCTTCAAAAAAAAACACCTATAGGGTAATAGCAGATTTGTTTGATCAAATGAAGCTTTTTTTTACCGGCCGAATTTCCGCAGATGAACTTGAATCTGCCCGTCAGCATATTTGCGGAGAAGAAATTATTGCATCTGAAGACCCGGAGCAAAGGATGAAAATGCTTGCAAGGCTTCATTTTCTTAACCTGCCTTTGTTAAGTTCGGAAGAAAGAATAGAGAGAATAATGAAAATCAGTATTGAGCAGATACAATCGTTAATTTTTGAATTATCTATTGAAAAACAGAAGGCCCTTGCATTATACGGCCCGTCTGTACCGCTGCGGCACAAAAATGTAATAAAGAAACTATTTAATACGTTATAGGAAGACGCTATGTTGATAAAAAATGATATAAAAATTTTAGTTCGTCCTGCAAACGGTGCTCAAATACCGGTGTATCAGACTGCCGGATCAGCCGGTGCGGATATTTGCGCCTGTTTAGATACACCTGTCTGCATTAAACCGGGCGATGTTGCTGCTGTTCCCACAGGGCTTTTTTTTGAAATACCTGCAGGATATGAAGTACAAATACGTCCCCGTTCCGGTTTAGCCGTCAACAGCGGTATAACCTGTCTTAATACACCCGGAACAATAGACAGCGATTACAGGGGCGAAATAAAGGTAATACTGATTAATCACGGTAAAAATGACTTTATCATTCATCATGGCGACAGAATTGCCCAAATGGTTGCTTCTCCTGTTATACAAGCGAATTTTATTCAGGTAGATCAGTTGAGTGTAACAAAACGTTCAGACGGCGGTTTTGGTTCTACAGGTAAAGCATAAAAATGAAGAAAAATGTATTATTCAGCTATTTAATGAAAGAATTATTTCTCTTTTTTATTGTAGCCTTTTTATTTTTCTTTTTAATATTTTTCGTTAATCAAATATTATTAATGGCAGAAGATATTTTAAAGAAGAGAGTTCCCTTGTTCGATGTAACAAAACTCATAATCTATTCATTACCCTTTGTTATTGCACAGGCTGCACCTTTCGCCACCCTTGTCGGCTTTTTAATGTGTATAGGAAGGCTTGTATCCGACAACGAAATACTTATTGTCCGCGCAAGCGGTTTGTCTTTTACTATCCTTTTAGCCCCTGTTCTTGTTTTGGGCCTCTTAATATCTATTGTTTCATTTGCTGTTAATGATTATCTGCTGCCGCTTGGAACAATATCGTATAATGACTTGTATAGAAAAATAATTCTGTCAAATCCCGGTCTTGAACTGGAATCCAATTCAATAAAAAGAACCAATGATTCAATTTTAATTATTGGCGATGTACATGAGCGTGATGTTTCAGATCTATTAATGTTTGACACCGACTCTCAAAATAATCAGCGCATTACTGTTGCCGGAGAAACTACCATTCTTGAATCAAAGGATAGAACCGTTTTTATGCAATTAAATATGGAAGATCCGGAGATTATGCAGTTTGATAAAAAAACACCCTCAACGTATACACATATGAAATCCAAAAGGGCGGTTATGAATCTTTTTGCAAACAGCTTTCTTTCATCTTCATCATCTTCCACAAATCCCAGAGAAATGACATCTTATGACTTAAAAAAAGTTATTAATAAAAAACGTCTTGAAAGTGAAGGGGAGAGGACTTTTCAGCTGAATCTTTATGAGATGGAATACTATAAAAAATTTTCGCTGCCTTTTGGTTCTTTATTCTTTTCCTTACTGGCATTTCCTCTTGCCCTTATGTTCGGCAAGGCTAATGGTCAAACAATTGGTTTAATAATCGGTATACTTATTTCTGTTTTGTATTGGTCTCTTATTATAATGGGGCAGAATTTCGGCATACGCAACAATATTAACGGCTTTTATATTATGTGGCTTCCTAATACAATTATTGCCATTTTTGGAATAATCTTTTTGCTAAAGCTGGTAAAAAAATGACATTATTATATTATTTATTTAAAAAATTCTTACCCGTTTTTATCGGAGCTGTCAGTTTTTTCTCCTTTGTCCTTGTATTGCTTGATCTTTTAGTAAATATTTGGAGCTACATATCTTCAGAAATTCCGGTACTGCAGGTATTATATATTGAGTTTTTGTATATACCAAAAACAATTTCTTTTGCAGTTCCTCTATCGGTTCTTTTTGCTTCTTCCTATGTATTGAGCGATTTGTATGCTAAAAATGAATTAACATCAATTTTCGCCTCCGGTGTTTCCCTTCTCCGTTTTACGCTGCCCCTGCTTGTTTTCGCGTTTATTGCAAGCATCGGACTTTTTTATTTTGAAGACAGGGTTGTGGTTCCCTCTTATGCAAAAAAAATTCAATCAGAAAACACTGCACTGCGCAGAAATCAATCAAAGAACAATGACAGAATTGTATTACTGGCCGAAAACGGTAATATTGTTTTTAAAGCAGATTATTACGACGACAAGTCAAAAAAAATATTCGGACTTTTTATCGTTAGAAGAGATGAAAGTCATAAACTGGAAAAAATACTGCAGGCAGAGTCTGCTGTATGGAAAGATACATATTGGCAAATTAACGGATATTCAATATATAAGGCCTCTGACGGAGGTTTTGTAACTACAACTGATATGACTGGCCTTGAAATTACAGAGCCTCCTGAAACCTTTCAGAGCAATGTAACTAATATAGAAGCTGTAAATATCAGTGATTCAAAGGTGTATTTAGCACACTTAAAAAGAACAGGTCTTCCTGCTGCAGAATCACTATCTCAATACTATAAAAAATTTTCGTTTCCGTTCATCGTTTTTATTGTAGTGTTTCTTTCAATAGGGCTATCCGGAAGAACAAGAAAAAATGTTCTGCTTGTAAGTTTAGGTTTATGTCTTGCAAGTGCTGTCGGTTTTTACGTATTACAAATGGTAACAATGCTGTTTGCACGATTTGGAGTAATTCCTCCTGCCATGGGTGCATGGTTCCCCGTTGTAAGCTTTGTCATAATAAGTATAATTTTATTACGATTTTCAAGGACATAACATGAATTCAATTTTTACATTAAAACATAAAGATACTTTCTCGCGTGCCCGTACCGGTCTGTTGGAACTTCCTCACGGGCAGGTTAAAACTCCTGTTTTTATGCCTGTTGGAACTAACGCTACCGTAAAGGCGATTACTATTGATGATCTACATGAAATTGGTTTTGATATAATATTATCAAATACCTATCACTTATACCTTCGGCCCGGCGTTGACATTTTAGGAAAAGCTGGAGGTCTGCACGGGTTTTCACAATGGAATAAAAACTTTTTAACAGATTCCGGCGGATTTCAAGTTTTTTCATTGGCTCCGTTTAGAAAAATTACGAAAGAAGGTGTTAAATTTCAAAGCCATATAGACGGGTCCCGTCATTTTTTAACTCCTGAGTCTATTGTTGAAATTCAAAGCCGGTTTAATTCTGATATTCAAATGCAGCTTGATGTATGCACAGGATGGGGTATAGAACACAAAAAAGCTAAAGAGGCTTTGTATATAACATCCGATTGGGCTCAACGAGCAAAAAATCAATGGCAGTCAATTAGAAATGAGAAGGGCTACCTCGGATCATTGTTTCCAATAGTTCAAGGAAATTTCTTTAAAGATCTGCGGGAGCAAAGTGCAGAATTTGTTTCTTCGCTCGACTTACCTGGAATAGCGATTGGCGGCCTTTCTGTTGGTGAACCATTTGAAGAGTATGCTTCCATGCTTAATTTTACATCGCTTCTGCTGCCTCATGATAAACCCCGCTATGTAATGGGCATTGGAACTCCTGACTATATTCTGGAAGCAGTTGAAAACGGCATAGATATGTTTGATTGCGTGCTTCCTACCCGTAATGCACGAAACGGTTCATATTTTACCAGGAATGGCACTCTATCAATTAAAAGAGAACAATATACTGCAGACATGACTCCTATTGACAGCGAATGTACCTGCAAGGTTTGCAAAACTTATTCGAGAGCCTATTTGCGTCACCTGTATAAGAATAATGAAATTTTAAGTTCGATGCTTGCATCGTATCATAATCTGGCTTTTTTACACTCGATGATGAATGAAATCAGGGCTGCAATCGACAACGATTCTTTTCTTCAGTATAAAAAAGATTTCCTGCATCGTTATAATTCTAAATAAATCCGGGAGGCCTTATGAAAAAAAGAAAAATGCTCTTATTGTGCTGTGCATTTTTATTTGCCGCCTTATTTCTCCATTCTCAGGATGCGCAGCAAAAAGAAATAGAAAAAAGACAGATGACGCTTTTATACGGTTTAGAAAGCGATGTTATTGCACTACTTGATACTCTTATTAAAGAAGAGGATACTTCTTTTTCAAAAGATATTTTTATTGTTTTTGAAAAAACAAATAATTCTGCTGTAAAAGAAAAGATATTCACCTATTACCGGATTTTAAAAGATTATACCTTAAAACCTTATGCTTTACAGATTCTTCAGGATCCTTATGATGAAAAAAAACAATTAGTTTCATCAATATTCAGTTACGTTGCTGATTTGGAAATTAAAGAAGCTGCACCTTATATTACTGCCTTGTTAAAAAATGAAAGTGAAGATTACTTTGATATGGCTCTTAGTGCAATTGGTAAGGTAGGCGGAGCTGATGATGCTGTTTTCCTTGCTGAATACTTAAAGACAGGGGATTTAAGTATTGCCAGAAAGCAATCACTCATGAGGTCTTTAGGACAGCTTCAGGCTGTTGAAACGTGGGAAAGCCTTGTAGAAATTGTAAAAGATGAGGATGAAAATACGTTTGTAAGAATGTATGCAGCTGAGGCAATTGGTAATATGAAAAAAGATGAATCGGTAGATATTTTGGCAGATCTTTTTTCTCAGCAGGATGTTAATTTAAAAACCTATGCAGTTAAAGGCTTATCTAATTATACAGATGAAAAAGCTGTGTCTATAATACTAGATGCATTTAAAGATAACTACTATAAGGTGAGGCTGGAAGCTGCAGCCGCGGCAAAAAAACAATTGCTTACAGAAGCGGTTCCTTATTTAATATACCGCAGTGAAAATGATCCAGAAACAGCTGTTAGATATGCGTGTTATGAATCTCTAGGAAGTATAAAAAATGATGAAGCAAAAGATTTTCTTAAAAAAATATTAGAAAATACAAAGATTAATGATACAGCGCGTGCAAAGGCAGGTGCTGTTATTCTTGAAAACACTATAACTGATATATACCCTTCTTTTAAGAGTGTTGTAAAATCAACTTTAAAAGATGATAAACTTAAAAATCTTCGTTATGCCTTAGGAAAAGAAATTGCAAAATATGAAATTATTGAATTTAATGATCTTTGTGAAGAATATTTAAACCATAAAGATGTTGCGACAAAAGGAATAGGACTCGATATTTTTATGAGAAATAAATACCCTTCTTTAGTATCTGTAGTGAGAGAAATAGCATCAAACGAAAAAGAAGGTTCTAATCAGCGCAAGGCAAAACTTGCGCTTGAAAAATCCGGCATACTTGATTAAAGATATTTCTTTTTATCTTTATCAGGAACGACAGATAGTAAAAGATTGTTGAGTTTTTCAGTCTGACTTTGATATTCTGTAAACATGATAGTTGAAAGGTAGCCATGTTCGGACCGTATTTTTACAGGAATATTAAGGCAATCCTCAATAATATTTGTTTCTGCTTCGGGGAAAAATTCCGGTTTAAGAAGAGCTAAGCTGCATGTATGACCGTCATATCTAATCTCTGCAATATTGGAAGGAACCTTAACAAAGAAAATTGAAAATATTGAAAGGCCTCCTCCTATAGATTTTCTCGAACCGGCAGAAAGCGCATGAATATTTCTTGTCCCGATTTTCCTCGTCTGCCCTTCAACATATAGTTCTAAGATAATAGTTCCTTCTTTTGCGAGAGGAATCTTCTCATTTGAACTTGCAGGCAAGACAGAACTGTTGAACCCTAATGATTTTATTGAAGGTAAAGACAAAGATGAAGAGGCTTTTGGTATCTGAGGAAGTACAAGTTTGTTCGAAGAGGCTGCCGATTGAGATTGTAATTGCGTAATAGAAAGCGTCTGATCTTTTTTAAAATTTGCCAATTCATCTGCAGAATTTCTCTGAGATTCGCTTACTGGTATTGCAGACTGTTTAGGACCGAGGTTAAGTGTCATCGAAGACACCTTTGATGCATCTACAGAAAGGGAGCCCTGCTTTGAATAAACCGAAGTAATAACATTTTTTTGAGTAGTATTGCTTGAGGCATCTGTTTTTTGTGTTACAGGTGCATCATTAAGCCTCTGTGCAGTTTGAGTGACCTTGTCTGCAATGACAGGCAGCGTAAGTTTTGACGTGGACACTTTTGCATTGCTCAGAGTTCCAAGGCTTGAGTTAAGAGAATTAACAGCTGTTGGCTGTTCGTTATCTTCCTGATTTTTTGCTGCAGAAAGTTTCTTAGACAACGATAAGATTATAAAAAGAACGATTAAACATGCCAGAACAGCTGCTATAATTACAAGTACCCGTACCGTAGAAGTAGTGAAGCCGGCAAAAATGGAGTTACCTTCAATTAAGGTGAGCGACCATCGAAGTATTTGAGGATTTGTCCGTATATTATCCGCAAAAATAAATTGTGCTTCAAGAGCTGTCTCCCCGGGTGAATAAGATGACGGAAGTGTTATTGGTACAGAAAGTATAGATGAGCTGTCCGGTTTTATACTGATAAAAGAAGTTGAATCAAGAACATTTTTATTATCAATTAATACCTTGTCAAGCTGAAGAATAATCTGGGTGCTGGAACTGTTTGTAATCGTTAAGGGAAGTGTAAATGAATAATGCTTTTTGCCAATATTTTGAGGACAAGAAATTACAGGCATTTGTAGTGCATTACCAATGAATCCATCTTCTTCTTCCTCTGTTATGCTGTCTAAATCTGTTTTTACGACAGAGGGTAAGCTTTCAAGTTTTGTTGCATATTCTGTGAGTGCATCTGAGTTTTGGTCAGATCCTGTGGTGTCCTGTTCTGTCTGTCCACTGGAGATCTTCTGCGTTGTAGAAGGATTTGTCAAATTTCCTGCAAAATCCTTAAGGGCTGTGTTTTGAGGAAAGGGCGCCTTTATATAATAAATGTAAACACCCTGACTTACCATTGTTTGTATAGATCTTTGAATTGAATTTTCTACATCGGATGCAGCAAGCGAAAAATAGGGACTGTTTTTTGAAGGGTTAAAAATACCGTCGGAAATAATCACAAGTACTTTTTGGGTATATACATCAAGCGAAGCAATGTATTGCTGACTGTATAAAAGACCGTTTAAGAAATCGGAATAGGCGCCCAGCGGATATAATAAACTGAATCTGGAGACAATTTTCTGCACATCGTTTTGATTGGTAATTTTTTGTGAAATTTCTGAGGCAGGTTTTTCTGCAAACGATATAAGATGAAACGTATCGCCAATACGGACAAAGTCTGCGCATAGTTCTTCAAGAACTCTTTCATTAATGTCTGTATAGTGGGGGAGCATTGTGCCTGAGGTGTCAAGAAGAACTACGATATCCGCTTTTCTATCCTGACTTGTCAGAAGAAAAACAGAAAACAACATTAGTAAAACTAAAACCAATTTTTTCATAGTCTGTGCTCCAAAAAAAAGAGGCACAGTATGATACTGCACCTCCGAGAATACCGTTTTAATTAAAAAGAAGCGGCTTCAATAGAAACTACTGTAAATTCAAAATCCCTTTCATTAATGGTAAAGTTGATTTTCTCGCCAACCTTGCCGTTAAGTATTGCATTTCCAAAAGGTGACATATAAGAAATAATCTTATTATCAGGGTCCGATTCCCACGGTCCGAGAATTGTATATTCCTCTTTTTCTCCTGTTGTATTATTCTGCAATATTACGGTTGTACCAAAAGAAATTCTTATTGTAGTAATGGTTGTCGGATCAAAAATTTGAGCCCGTTCAATTTCATCCTGAAGCCTTGTGGCCATAACATTGAGCTGAGCCTGACGTTCTTTTGCAGCCTTATATTCGGCATTTTCTCTCAAGTCTCCCAAAGCAAGGGCTTCCCCGATTTCTTTTGAGTTTGCAGGAATATCAACAGAGGTAATATGATCAAGCTGCTGCTTTTTTGATTCGTACATCTTGCTTGTAACAATGAGACCTTTTGTAACAACTGTTTTTTCTTCTGTTCCAAAAAACTTAAAGCCCGGGTTCTTCTCAAGAATTTTATTTCTCATATTCATTTTAATTGATGGATCAAGATCTTTAACATCGTCAATAAGTGTGTACAGACGGGTTATAGTATCTACATCGCTTTTCATGAAGTAATTGAGCAGGGTGTCGTTTTTGAAAAGCAGAACCTGTATTTGCCTGTTAATTTTTCTGTTTTCAGTTGTTTCACGATGATTTGCAATTTCGCGGTAAGTTAAGTCAATTATGTGAATAAGTGTAATAACTTGTTTTTCGTAAGAAATGTTTACTTCATTAAACCATTCCTCTTCCTGACATTCTTTAAAGAAGAAGATAACTGCTTCACGATAATCACGGTAATTTTCAAAACAATTAACTACAAGCTGCTTTACCTTGCTGATATGGCCTTCTGCAATTAAGGCTGTAAGCATATCTCCCTGTAATACTGTTGGAAATAAACGTATGTAAACATCCGCCCAGTCGCTGAGAAGGGTTTTAATGCATGAAAGAAAATCTTTGCGCAGGAAGGTGTTTTTCGTATCCTTGAGGGCGGAATACATAGTATTAGGATTTTCAATTTCTGCAAAAAGCTGTGCGAATGTATATTGTATTCCCGGATCCAGATGAGGATGAGCTGCTGTTATTCTTCTTACAACAAGGAAGGCTGCAAGTATTTGTTCAGTTACATTACTGAATGCGCGTAAATACCCGGTAAAATACGAGAACATATCGGCAAAAAGATCTGATTCGGTGTCTGCATCTGAAGTAAACTTCATTAAAATATCAATACGGGCAAAGAATTGTTTTTGTGCTTTGAATTCATTAGAAAGTTTTTCTTCCTGAGAAATCGCTCTTTCTCTTACCGTAAACATTGATATGTCATTAGGATTTACACCAAATGTAGCATCAGTTTCAAGAATTTTTCTTGCGCTGGTACTCCAGCTTGTCCACTGACCCGCTTCTAAAATGCCCGGAACTAATTCTGCCTTAACCCGCTTAAAGTCGCAGTTATTGCCGAAGCTTTTAATAATCGTTTTAAGCGCCCAGGCTTTATCTTCTTTTACTTTTTTTGCAAGAGCTTCTTTAGATTTTGTAGCTTTTAAAACCCATATATGGTCGTTTTGAAGCGGCTGAAGCGCATCAACTGCCATTTTCAGAGACATTTGACGTACACCGTACTTTTTGCCGAAATTTATTGATATTTCGTCCCCTTCAACGGTTCTTATAATACCAACGCCCCATGAGCGGTGGAAAACATAATTTTTTGCATCAAAGGCAATATGTTTCTCAAAATCTGATATTGCTTCAAAAACGTTTCTCCAGCTTTGGGTAAGGTTTGATACTCGGATGTATTCCTCAAGCTGGCTGTGCTCTGCATATTTACCGCGGAAGCAGTCAACTATTTCTTTACGGGCCCAGCTGTCTTTTTCATCTATAGTCAGAACAAGCTTTAGAATATCAATTGCGACGTTCCAGTTTTTTGCATCCTTGTAAAATACATACAACTCCTGCATAAGAAGGGCGCTTTTATCTTCGCTTATTGTTTTAGCAATTTTTCTTTGGACAAGATAGAAAAAATCAATTTCTTCCGGGATCATGATTACAAGCTTTGTCCAAATTTCTTTAATCTGATTTACCGATTTTCTCGTAACATAGCGAAGCAGCGCCTTTTTAAAGTAATCAACAGCATCATCCCCGAGCCCTTCTTTTTCATAATGCTCAGCAAGAATTTTTGCCATGTCTGCTTCTTCAAAATCTATGCGGACAATAGTCTCGTAAATTGACCATATTTTTTCGTTATTATCATCTTTATAACAGTCTGCAAGTGTTCTTAAGGCAAATTTATTTGTTTCATCTTCAACAAGAATACTCTCGCATAAAAAAATGACAATGTTGTTCTTATGATTGTCAAGAAAAATTGTAATAAGATTTACAAGGGCAGAGTTATCTAATGCTTTGAGTTTAAGACCGAGCATTCCAGAAAGATACAAAGCAATAATACTGTTCTTAGTGTGTGTTAAATGTTCATCACAAACAGCCTTAACTTCTTGTATGCAGTTTTCTTCACGTGCTTTTGCAAGGGTTGCAGCTAACTCCAAAAAATTATTTTTGGTATAGTTGGAGATGGTTGCACGTGTCCATTTCTCTTCATTGAGCATTTCCTGTACAGATGTTACGAGCTCTTCAGACATAAAGGGTTACTCCTGTATTGGCTTAGACTGTATATTTCTCATAAACAGAACTATCCAATATTTTAATTTTCAACAATACTTCATTAATTTTTGAACGATTTTCATTAACTGCTATGTAATGATCGATCAGCCAAAAGTAATGATTAATTAAACGCGGTATAAGGTCTTCACCTGTTTCCGCGGCATCTTTCAATTCATTCTCTAAAGCATAAATTGCCTGCTTTAGTTTTCCTACTTCTACAGCCCGTAATTCGCGTTTTATGGAAAGAATACCAAATAACACTCCATAAACAGGCAGCCATTCTTTGTGTACAGAAACTGGTTTTCCTGAATTTTTAACAAGATCATACAGTTTAGAAAACAGTTCCGATTCCAAAAGGTCTATATCAATTTGATGTGTATTGACAAAAAAGGCTTCCCGGAACAGAACTTTTGCTTTGCGTTCTTCTCCGCACAATGCATTACAGTCGGCCATTTCTGCCAAAATAGCAGGAGAGCCCGGAAGCAATGCGTTTGCATCGCATAAAAAACGAAGCGCAGTATCATAATCACCAAGTTTTTTATGGCATAATCCAATTTTGCTGAATGTTTCAGCTTTTTGAACATCTCCATTATCTTTTTGCGGAGCTTTAAAGCATTCTAAAGCAAACGAAAAAACTCCTCTTCTTACTGCATACATGGTTTTCTCATAATCGAAGCCTTCGTTAGCTGTACAAGATGTAAAGCTTTTCCATTGCTCGATTAATTGCCCCCCGCGTTCAAATGCATTACTTACGGCTTGTATTCCCGGCAGCTTCTGCATCCAAAAATTGCAGCACTTAAGTGCAAAAAGCACTTCCTGGTTTTCTAAATCGTCAGATAGAACATCTTCAAGTATCGGCTTCGCTTTATCCGGGTTTGCGGATTTGAGAAATCCATATGCTTGTTGTAATCCGCTGTCCGACTTATTTGTCATAGTACTATTTTATTATACTGAAATATATGGATTAGTCAATTGAGAGATGAAAAAACCGGAAAAATGAGGTCAAAGTTTATAGTATGTTTTAATGTATTTAGTCAAGATGTCAATCCGCAGGTTTACATATTTTATGCAGTTTGCTATTATACACATCATGAATAATCCCATTTTAGCACCTTCTTTACTTTCTGCAGATTTTACAGACTTAAAGAGTTCTATAAACAAAATAAATGCTGTTGATAATGCCTTTGTGCATATTGATGTTATGGACGGCAGTTTTGTCCCTCAAATAACATTCGGGCAGCTCATTGTGCAGTCTTTGCGTCCTCTGACGGGGAAAATATTTGATGTTCATCTAATGATTAATAATCCCGAACTTCATTTTGAAAGTTTTGCTAAAGCAGGAGCAGACTACATAACGTTTCATTATGAAAATACGGTACATCAGCACCGCATGATACAGCAGATTCACAGCTTGGGTAAAAAAGCAGGAATAAGCATAGTGCCCTCTACACCGGTAAGCGTTCTGGAAGAAATTCTGCCCTTTGTTGATATGGTGCTTGTTATGTCGGTTAATCCCGGTTTCGGCGGACAGACGTTTATCCCCGAAAGTCTTAATAAGATAACTAAATTAAAAAATACTCGCCAGGAACGCGGTTTTAGGTATATAATATCTGTGGACGGCGGTGTAAACAATGAAACTCTGCCTCGTGTTATTGAAGCCGGTGCGGATGTTATAGTCTCCGGATCATCTTTTTTTTCCGGTTCATTACAGTGGAATTTAAAATGAACAATGGGAGCTTTCATGAGCCTAAAAAGGTCTGCATTACTAACTGTTTTTATAGTATGTAATATAATTCTTGTTTTTTCACAATCATCTCCTTCAAAAGCGGAACTGCCTTCTTCCGATTTTCTTGTTCAGGGCTTCGAAGCTTATCAAAGAAATGACTGGCCTTCTGCGCTTTTATATTTGCGAAAAGCCGCATCGCTTCCTCAGTCCTCAACAGCAGAGGTTTGGTACATGCTCATTATGTCGCAGATGTATGCCGGGCAATACAATGAAGTGCTTGAAGACGGAGATTTTTTTAGACGGGTTTTTCCTGAAAGTACGTATAGACCATTTATTGAATACCAAATAGGAAGGGCATTGTATTATACGGGAAAGTATGATGAATCAATTAAGTGTTTAGGCGATTTTTGCGTTCAGTATCCGTCCCATGAGATGTATTCATCCGCTCTTTTTTGGATGGCCGAGTCATTATACCTGACGTATTACTATGATCTTGCCCGCTCTCTTTATGAACGGGTTATAACAGAATATCCTCATTCTTCTAAAACTACTGAATGCTTATATAGAATAGATGTTATCAGTCAGAGGGAAAAAGAGGAGAAACTGCTGTATTTACTCAAGGTTACCGGAGAGGAATACTTATCGTCAAAAGAAGAGTATGAAAGACAGCTTAAGCAGTATCAGACCGAAGAATCAATAGGTTTACGCAGGCAGTTAAATGACTCCCTTTTAAAAATCAGCGAGCTTGAGGCGGCTCTCGAAGAAGCCCTTCGAGTTCAAGAACAGCAGAAAGATAAAATCGATGAACTGAATAAAAATGCAGAAGCCTTACGGAACCAGACACCGGATTCTACTGCAGATTTGGACAGACAAAGACAGATTTTGGAATTAAAAGAAAAGGCAGGCCTGATACAGCAGGCCTTAGATGCCGGACAAGGAGAATAATATGCGACGTTTAATTTTATCACTTCTATGTCTGTTTTTTACCTGCCTTTTATGTGCAGTTGATGTAGAAGGGGTTTTCGGCATATATAGGGTCGTTCTTCATGATAAATCCGGTACCTTTTCAATCTATATGGAAAACGCAAAAAACAGTAAATATGTACCGGTATTAAATTCTCTTGATAGTTCATCGGGCACACGTTTTTACCTAAAAGCTGGATCCTTTGTTCATGTATTATCAAAAAGTGCAGGAATACCGGTGAGTCAGTATCTGACTGATACAGGTTTTCGTGTTGAATATACTGTTAAAAATCTTGCTCTTGTTGCCTTGACGTTTACCTTTGTTTCTTCTGATGACGGTAAGCTTGGGGAATTTTCAGATGTAATAATTGCAGATATTTTTGTTACTAATACATCCGGTAAAACAGACAGTTTTGCATTAAAGGCTGTATTCGATACCGTACTTGGAGAAAGTGTTGCAAAGCACTTTTCAACAAATTCATTTCCCGTAATTAATGAAGAAATGTCTTTTTCTTCTATGTATGCTGATAAATGGATTAGAACATCAGACGGTAATAATTCAATGCAGTTTCTGCTTGACGGAGACACCATAACCCGTCCTCTGTCTGTTACATTAGCCAATCGTGATATTTTACTGACCGATGTGTGGACGCCGACATTAATTCCCGGAAGAGGTTTTAATTCTCTTTTTTCCTTTAATAATTCAGCCCTGTGCATTCACTGGAATAGCTACAGGATTGCGCCAAAACTGCAGAGTGCTGTCCGTTTTTATATAACAGCCGCAAGTAATGAGCAAAATCCTGCAGATACTTCTTCTTCTTTTTTTACCGGAGGAAAGGCTGCCGAAATTTCAGCAGAAATAATGGTGGTTCAGGAACAGGCTGTAGAAGAGATAATTGAGCCTCCCGTGGTCTATGATGTAACGGGAACTGCTCCTGTAAATGATAAGGGTTCGCTGGAAAATCCCAAAAAGACTCCTGTAGATGACACCTCTATTCAGGATGAAAATCCATATGTGTATGATGAACCAATAAAAGAAGAGCAGCTTGATCCTGCTTATATTGAAGCTCTTTTAGCAAAAATAGAAAGTCTTGAAGCTGAATCAACAGAAATAGATCGTGAAGAAATATTACGTCTTAATGCGGAATTAGATGCAATTCTTGAATATTTAAGGCGGTAGCTCTGTAATGGCTTCCAGTAACTTAGAAAAAGCAAAAAAATTACTGCGAAAGCGGCAGTTTTCCTCGGTTGTAAAGCTTCTTGAGCCTCTATTATTTGATTTTAGAGACTCGTTCCAGTATTTTTATACTTTAGGACTTGCCTGTCTTTACTTAGGCGATGTCGGCGGAGCAGAAACTTATTTTAAAAAAGCCCGCCAAATTAAGATGAATGATGTTAATCTTATTTTAGCACAGGCCTGTCTATTCCTTCGTAAAGGTTCTGTCGACCGCGCCTTGGAATACTGTCTTGATGCCCTTGAACTTGAAAGCGATAACCGTTATGCGCTTCGTTTTTTAGCGCGTATTCGAAAAAAAGGCGACAAAGACAGAATGATAGAATGGGCGCATGACGGAAGAATTAAGGTCTTCTATCCGCCTTTGGGCTTACATCCTTCTATCATTCCCGGTATAATAACAATTCTGCTTATACTTGCTTCACTCGCGCTTATATTCATTAACTCAAAGGCAATTTTAGGCTTAAACGGCAACAGGGCCGATATTAGCGAATTAAATCTGACCTTTGATGACCGTTCAGATCTGCTTGAAAAAGATCTTAGTTCATCTGTGTATACGTATATTTTAACCAAGTCCCAGGTGGAACAATCATTTTCTAAGGCTCAGACAGAGTTTCAGCGTTTTAATGATAATGCTGCTCAATTAGAAATAAACAGAATACTAAATTCTAATGCTGCAGTTTCGGTTAAACAAAAAGCGCGTGAATTAATGACATATTTAGCTGAACCCGGTTTTGATTCAATTAAGAACTCTTTTTCTTATACAGATGTTTCAAGGGAACCTGTTCTCTATACTGATTGCTGGGTTTTATGGTCGGGAAGAGTTTCGAATATTACTGTAACTGACACTGTCACGCGGTGCAGTCTATTGATCGGGTATGAAGATATGAAGAATATTGAAGGTATTGTTCCATTGCAGCTGCCCTCCAGTATACTCATTGACCCTGAAAAGCCTGTTTCTGTACTTGCAAAAATAGTTTTTCCCGATGGAAAACTAACATTGCAGGGAAAATCAGTATATCAAAGTGTTAAATGAAAAAAGATGAATTTATTTTTAAAAAAAATTAACTAATGTGTTAAAAATGCAGTGGTTAGCGCCTATAAGGTAACGGGAGGACAAGGTGGCAAAGGTGACAAACGAATTAAGCAATGCATCTGATATGCAGGAGAAGCTCAAGGCTTTGGAAGCTGCACGGCTTCAGATAGAAAAACAATTTGGCCAGGGTTCATTAATGAAACTCGGCACATCGGCAAATCCTGCAGGTATAGAAGTAATACCTTCCGGATCAATTCTTTTAGATGAAGCTCTCGGTATTGGCGGGTATCCGCGCGGAAGAATTATAGAAGTATACGGACCGGAATCTTCGGGTAAAACAACATTAGCCCTTCATGCAATTGCAGAGGCTCAAAAGCTCGGCGGCATTGCAGCCTTCATTGATGCTGAACATGCCCTGGATCCTGTTTATGCAAAAAATCTTGGTGTTAATATAGACGATCTTTGGGTGTCTCAACCGGATACCGGTGAACAGGCTTTGGAAATTGCAGAGAGCTTAGTCCGATCCGGTGCTGTTGATGTCATTGTTGTCGACTCTGTTGCTGCATTGACTCCGCAGGCAGAAATTGAAGGCGATATGGGCGATTCTCATATGGGCCTTCAAGCACGGCTCATGAGTCAGGCACTGAGAAAGCTTACCGCAACTATAGGAAAGTCAAAAACTCTTCTTGTATTCATCAATCAAATTCGCATGAAAATCGGGGTTATGTTCGGGAATCCTGAAACTACAACCGGCGGAAATGCCTTGAAATTTTATTCTTCTGTACGTTTGGAAGTCCGTCGTATAGAATCCATAGATGCAAAGGGCGAGGAAGATGCTGTTGGAAACCGGGTTAGAGTTAAGGTTGTGAAAAATAAGGTTGCTCCTCCTTTCAGGAAGGTTGAGCTCGATATTCTGTTCGGCAAGGGCGTTTCTGCTACCTCGAGTCTGCTCGATGCAGCTGTAAAACACGAGTTTGTCGATAAAAAAGGCGCATGGTACGCCACCGAAACAGAAAAAATAGGTCAGGGTCGGGAAAACGCCATTCAGTTTATGGAACAAAATCCCGATTTTGCCCGTGAAGTTGAACAAAAAATTCGTCAAAAACTCTTTCCCGGTCAGGTTTTACGAAAAGATGAGTCAAAAAAAGGTAAAGAAACTGTCGATTCCATTGCAAAGGGGTCTGGTGTAAAAACAGCATCTTCAAATGCAATACCTGAAAATTTATTTTAAAAGATGACTCATGTTGTTTTAGGTTTAGGATCAAATAACTCATTAAACTCAGGCGGTAAAATACTGCCGCCTGATGCTGTTCTTAAAAAAGCATGTATACTTTTATCAGCTGTACTGGAAAAGAACAACTTAGTTCTTTCTTCGGTATATAAAACAAAGCCTCTGTATCATACCGATCAGCATGATTTTCTTAATATGGCAGTTTCCGGTTATTACCGCGGTTCTGCCTTTGAGCTTCTTTCTCAAACCCAGGAGATAGAGGCTTCTCTCGGACGGAACCGTGCTGCTGAGCTGCGTAATGGACCGAGAACTCTCGATATTGATATTGAAATTTTCGGATCAGAGGCAGTCAATACCGGAATACTGACAATTCCGCATGAAAAAATCGCCGAAAGAGCATTTGTGTTAATTCCTTTACTTGAGATTTTGCCCGAATATGCCGACCCTATAAGTGGAGTGAAGTATAAAACTATAATTTCAGCTTTACCCGATCAGGGAGTGTTGAAAATTCTTCCACCCTTTGAAATAGGCTAGGAGTGCATTATGAATGAATCTGATAAAATAGAAACCGCTGTAAAAGACGAAAAAGCCAATACCTATAAGTTAGGCGATTTTGAAGGTCCTCTGGATTTATTACTATTTTTAATAAAAAAGAACGAAGTAAATATTTATGATATACCAATCGGCGAGATTACCGAGCAGTTTTTGGAATACATGGACTATGCCGTTACAACAGATCTGAGCAGCTTGACGGAGTTTTATGCTATGGCTGCGGATCTATTATACATTAAGTCCCGTATGCTCCTGCCTGTAGAAATTGAATTAGACGGAGAAGAGCTCGATGATCCCCGTCAGGAACTGGTTGACCGCCTTATTGAGTATCAAAAATTCAAAAAGCTCACTGTCCTCATGGAAGAAAAAGAGGAAGAATCGGAGTGGAGTTTTGAAAGAAAGCGAATACAGAGAGTATTGCCCTTTGAAGAAGAAGAATTATGGGAAAAAATTGATACTTGGGATCTTTTAAAAACATTTTCAACCCTTGTGTCGGCGTATTCATCAGAAAAAATACTCGATTTATATGAAGAAATATCAGTTAGTGAAAAAATAACGCTCATGAATGAACTTCTCGATAATAAGGGCGAATGTTTTTTTACCGATTTAATTGTACGGAAGGAGAATTTGCTGGACATTGTATGCGCTTTTATGGCTATATTAGAAGCAGTAAAATTTAAAATGGCCTGTATATATCAAAATCGAATGTTTGGAGATATAAAAATTAGACCGTTTCAGGCGGCATAGGAACAGGTACTGTAATGGAGTTGCACTTGGAAAAGGAAACAGCGCTTATCGAAGCGATATTTTTTTTAGAAACAGAACCCCTTGACGGGAATGCGTTATCACGCATTTCTGAATTGTCAAAGGATGTCGTTGATGCAGTTATAGAGAGATTGAAAGAAAAGTATGCTGGTGAAAACTCCGGGGTGGAACTTACTCAAATATCAGGCGGCTGGGTAATAACTCCTAAGAAAGATCTTTGGTCGTTTTTGAAAGACCGTTACGGCAAGAAAAACGAAACAAAACTTTCAAAGGCTGCAATGGAGACCCTGTCAATAATTGCATATTCCCAGCCCATCACACGAGGCGAAATAGAAGCTATCCGCGGGGTATCTGCTGATAATATGATCCGTCTTCTTGCGGAAAGAAATTTTATTAAAGAAGTCGGCAAAAAAGATGTTCCGGGAAAGCCTGTTCAATTTGGAACCACAAAGGAATTTTTAAAGTTTTTCAGACTTAACAGCATAGCCGATTTACCCAAACTGGATGAAACGGAAAGCGAGCGGTTTGAACTTGCAAGATAATATGAATAAAAATAATACTGATAAACCGGAAGTCTCGTATCCTATGCGGCTGCAGCTTTTTCTTGCGCGGTGCGGTGTCGCCAGCAGAAGAGCCAGTGAAGTCTATATTACTGACGGAAGGGTCAGCGTAAACGGCGTTGTCCAGACTGAGCTTGGTACGAAGGTTACTGAAGGCGACACGGTCTGTGTTGACGGTAATAAGATTCAGCTCGAAGAGACTAAGCGTTATATACTCTTAAATAAACCGGCAGGTTTTATTTGTTCGCTGTCTGATGAAAAGGACCGGCCGACCGCGGCATCTTTACTCTCTCCGTATTTTTCAGAGCGTCTGTATAATGTCGGCAGACTCGACATGTTTTCATCGGGCTTAATCCTGTTCACAAACGACGGAGAGTTTGCCGCAAAAATATCGCATCCGTCTTCGGAAATTGAAAAAGAATATATAATTGAAACAAGCCTTCCTATTCCTCATGATTTGGCAGAACGATTTATGAAGGGTATAAGGGTGGACGGGGTTTTTTATAAGTGCCGTGACGCTCAGGTTCTTAGCTCCCGCAGAATTAGGGTTGTGCTGATTGAAGGAAAAAATAGAGAAATCCGCCGTGTATTTGAATCTTTTGAAATAGGCATTAAAAGATTAACACGCATTAGAATAGGTTCTGCAACAATAGACGGATTGCAGGAAAAGCAGTTTAGAGAATTAACAGAAGATGACATAAACGGTCTATATGCATCTATAAAAACAAATGAGGTGTAATATGGTAATCGCTATTGACGGACCCGCCGGTTCAGGTAAAAGTACCATTGCTAAACTGATAGCGCAGAAACTAAAACTTGTTTTTTTGAATTCCGGAAGCTTTTACAGAGGTATTACTCTGTCTCTTTTGGACAATGGAATTACGATATCGGATGCAGATTCTGTATGTACTCATGCTTCTTCTTTGGATCTCGGCTATGCACATGAGCGTTTAACCGTGAACGGAACCGATGTTGATGATCTTCTTCATACCGACAGGGTTGATGCACAGGTAGCTCAGGTTTCAGCAATTCCGGCATTACGAACAATCGTAAATACAAAACTGCGTGAAATAACAAAGTCTTTAAGCATCGTTTGCGAGGGCAGAGATATGACAACCGTTGTTTTTCCCGATGCAGAATATAAGTTTTATCTTGATGCCTCTCTCGATGTACAGGCTGAACGGAGGTTCAACCAGGGAGTAAGCTCCCTGAGTTTAGAGGAAATAAAGGATTCAATCCGTAAAAGGGATGAAATAGATAAAAATAAAGTCATAGGTGCATTAAAAATATCTCCCGATGCTGTATATATAGACACATCGGACTTGACCATTGAACAGGTTTGTGAGATAATAATTAGTAAAATTTACATATAAGGGTTTTTTATGGATCAGATGGAAGTGGAAAAGAATGAAGCTCAGAACTCCAAGGGGAACATTCAGACACAATTGCAGGAAGAGTATCTTAAAAGTCTAGAGTCTCTCGAAGAGGGGCAGCTTGTAGACGGTACCGTAATTCAGGTTACACCCGATCAGGTGTTTATTGACGTAGGATACAAATCAGAGGGTAAAATCCCGACATCGGAGTTTTCGGAATTGCCGAAAGTCGGTGATGTTGTAAGTGTTGTTCTCATTAACAAGGAAAACAAACACGGTGAAGTGATTGTCTCTAAACAAAAGGCAGATGTGAAGCAGCTTTGGAAAAAACTAAAGCAGGCTCATACTGAAAAAGAGCTTATTGAAGGAACTATTGATAAGGTCGTCAAGGGCGGTTTTGAAGTAGATCTTACAAGCGGTGTAAGAGCATTTTTGCCGATCAGTCAGTCAGACAGTCAAAAAGTTGAAAAAAGTGAAAAACTTATCGGCTTAAAAAGCAAATTCTATGTTGAACGGTTGTACTCAGACGGAAAACCGAATGTAGTAGTTAACCGTAGAAAATATCTTGAAGAATCAATCACAGAAAATCGTGATAAATTTTTTAACGAAATTACTATAGGTGCATCGGTTAAGGGAGCTGTTAAAAGCTTTACTAGTTTCGGCGCATTTATTGACCTTGGCGGTTTTGACGGTCTTCTTCATATTAATGATATGAGTTGGGGACATGTAACAAGACCTAAGGATTTTGTTAAAAAGGGTCAGGAAATTGAGCTGAAGGTTATTCGACTCGATCCCGAAGAAAAAAGAATTAATCTTTCTCTAAAACATTTTTCAGAAGATCCATGGCTTCATTTTGAAGATAAATATCATGTAAATGATGTTGTGAAGGGAAAAGTTACTAAACTTACTGAATTTGGTGCATTTATTGAACTTGAAGAAGGTATTGAAGGTCTTGCTCATATTAGCGAATTTTCATGGGTTAAGAAGATAAATAAACCCTCTGAAGTCGTGAAAATTGGTGATGAAGTTGAATGCATGGTATTAGGCTATGATATTCAGGCAGGGCGTGTTTCTTTAGGTCTTAAACAAGTAACTGAAAATCCATGGGATTCTATTTGTGATAAATATCCGGAAGGAACAAAAATTACAAAGAAGGTTGTTAAGATTACCAACGCAGGTGCATTTATTGAACTTGAAGAGGGTATTGATGCTTTCCTTCATTGTGACGATTGGTCATGGACTAAGAAAGTTAAGAATCTCGCAAGCGAACTTACTGTGGGACAGGAAATTGAAGCTGTAGTTGTTGAAAATAATTCTGAAACCCACAGAATTCGTGTAAGCGTTAAACACCTTTCTGACGATCCGTGGGATATATTTGCAAAGGCTCATAAACCCGGATCCACGCTTGAAGGCGAGATTGTTTCTATTACCGATTTTGGCATCTTTGTTAGAGCAGAAGGCGGAATAGAAGGTTTGGTAAATAAATCTAATCTTTGTGAAAGCCGTGATGAAACTTATGAAGACGCTGTAAAAAAATATACTGTTGGTGACAAAATTAATGTTTACGTTGTAGACATAAGTGCATCAAAGCAAAAAGCAGCTTTCTCTGTTAAAGAGTATAAGCAAAAAATGCAAAGAGACGAAATTTCTCATTATATGTCAACATCAAACGATGACAATGATGGTGCATACACTCTCGGCGACATGCTTAAAAATAAAAACAATTAAGTTTTTACGGTGAGTTAAAATGACGTCGAAAGCTATCGATGTAGAAAAGTTAAACACGCTCATCGAGATTAATGCGCTCATTAACTCAAGTTATTCAGATGTAAACGCATTGCTGGTCTATATTTTAGAATCGGCAATGCGTTTAGTTGAATGCGAGTCTTCATCAATACTCTTAGTTAATAAAGCTGATAATATGCTTCGTTTTGAAGTTGCATTAGGACCGAAGGGTGTTGAGGCTAAAGGTATTCCTGTTTCAAGAGTAGGAAGTATAGCCGGCTGGGTAGTTGAGAATAATCAAAGCCTGGTAATTGATGATGTTCCAACAGATCCGCGGTTTTTTTCACTTGTACAGGAACAAACCGGATACATAACCAAGACAATGATAGCAGTCCCAATGCGTGTTAACAACAGCTGTATTGGTGTATTAGAGCTTCTTAATAAAACCGGCGGTAATTCTTTTTCTCAAAATGATCTTGAAATTATTGAGCTGCTGAGTATTCAGGCTTCAATTGCGTATCAGAACGCAAGTACCTATAGGCAGGCTCGTCATGAAATTACAGTTCTTCAAAATGCTATAACTTCAGGACCCGAGTATCATACCTTTATTGCAAAAAGCCGTGTAGTTCTTGATTTGCTTCAAGTTATAGAAAAAGCTTCCCAGACAAATTCATCCGTATTAATATTGGGCGAGAGCGGAGTAGGCAAAGAGCTTTTTGCTGAACAGCTTCATCTAAAAAGCCAGCGCGTTAAAAAACCTTTTATTCGTGTAAATTGCGCGGCTTTGTCTCCTCAATTATTAGAGAGTGAATTATTCGGTCATGTTAAAGGCGCCTTTACCGATGCCGGAAATGACCGGAAAGGACGATTTGAAACTGCAAACGGCGGTACAATCTTTCTTGATGAAATAGGCGAAATACCCCTTAACCTCCAGGTAAAGCTTTTACGCGTGATTCAGGCAAGATCCTTTGAAAAAGTCGGATCAAGTGAGACAATATCGGTCGATGTGCGAATAATCGCTGCAACAAATAGAAACTTGGAACAGATGGTTTCGGAGGGTAAGTTTAGAAGTGATTTATTTTACCGCCTCAATGTCCTACCCTTGTATGTACCTCCCCTAAGGGAAAGAAAGGATGATATTGAGCCATTAGCAATGTTTTTCTGCCGGAAATTCAGTGTTGAGACAAAAAAGGATTTTATAGGATTTTCACAAGAAGCTTTTGAATCTCTTCATTCCTATTTTTGGCCGGGTAATATACGGGAACTTGAAAACTCAATAGAAAGAGCCTGTGTTTTGGGCAAACCGCCTTTTATAAATGCAGAAGATTTACGGCTGAATATAAAAAATTATTCAGAGTCTGTGGATGATATTCAAATTTCAGACGGAGACCGGACTTTAAAAACTGCGCTTTATACTTTCAAAAAGAAATATGTAACAAAAATTTTGGAAGAATCAAAATGGAATCAAACAGAAGCAGGCAAAATATTAGGCGTTCAAAGAACCTATGTTTCGCGGCTTATGAATGAATTGGATATACGTTAAGACAAAAAAAGGAGTTCTATAATTATGGATGTCGAAAAAAACGAAAAAAAAACATTTTCAGAGAAACTTAGTGCTTTACTCTTAAAATACAGAATTATAATATTGTCCCTCGTTGGACTGCTGATTCTCTGTGCTGTCGGTCTTGGTGTTTTTTACGCTGTTAAAAATTCAATTGACAAGAAAAATTTTGCTTTTTTAGATGAGCTTACATTTTCGTTAGATCAGTCAAAGGCTACGCTTACTGAAGATATGCTTCTTGCAAAATATGACTCGATTAAAGAAAAAATTACAGAATTTACTTCAAAAACAAAGACCGGAGCTCCTGCAGCCCGTGCTTTTATGATTCTTGCAAGTATTGAATTTGAGAACAAAAATTACACCGGATCAAAAGATGCATGGATTTCTGCACAAGAGGCAAATAAAAAAGCTTATACTGCTCCTATCTCTTTATACAATGCGGCGGTATGCTGTGAAGAAATTGGTGAAATAGACAAAGCGCTTGAATACTACGGACTTGCTGTGGAAGCAGATAACTTTTCGTTAAAACCTCATGCATTATTTAATATGGGAAGACTCTATAGCGAATCCGGAAAGTATGAAGATGCCCAAAAAATGTTTCAGTCCATAATCGACAAATTTCCAAATGATAATTGGGCCGATCTTGCAAAATCAAACTTAATCAGCTTATCAGCTGAAGGATTTATCCAATAAGAAGGAAACAATGAAACCGTTTCAAAAAAATAAGCTATGTATATTATTTCTAATTGTGTTTTTTGCAGCGGTTTCAGTTTCTTGCGGCTTACCGGTTTATAACGCTCTTTATCCGCCTACCGCATATGCACAGCCTACTAATGATCCTCTAAATAGAGTTTTTTCTTTTACAACTGCAGACTCTGCAAATGCCGGTATGGATATTTATCAGGGTGTTAATATTTATTATAGAATATACAATGATCCCTCTTCTCGTGATTCGGATATTAACACCATAAACACAAGCAATACCGAGTTTTCTGATAATGGAATGCGGAGACTGCAAAATATGGGGTATAACGAATTATCCCTCACAAAAGAAATTAGTACAATTAATGATACTTTAATACCAATTGATAGTACTAACCGGAAAATTCAGGTTAGATTATTTACTGAAGGTTTTAGCGAATCTCCATATGCTGCAGGAATCAGGGTAAATAATTCTCTTGTAAGCGGTTCTATTCCTGTCCGTACCGTATTATCAACATCATTCGATTTTTTTGGAACCGGACCTCTGCCTGGATCGACCGATCCTGATGTAAAAATGAATTCCGCCTTGGGAACAGATGTTTGGTATGTAAATGCCTATGCTGTTTCTGTAGGAAGAAATACAAGCTTCCAATATTTCTACAGCAGTATTCTTCATCTTGGCTACATAACTATTGAAAAATAAAAACTTTATTACACTCCGTAATTATCATACCTAAAAAAATTCTGCCGCACACCTACTGTGCGCTTTTCCTCACAACGAAATTTATTTCGTATCGTTCAGCGTGACCTTCGTTTCGAGTCCCTTGCTTTTTAAAAATAAAAAAAACTCCTTAATAGGAGTTTTTTTTTGTTGGGACCAGAGGGACTCGAACCCCCTACCTACTGCTTAGAAGGCAGTTGCTCTATCCAGATGAGCTATGATCCCAAGGATAAATTGAATAATATCAAAAAAGAAAATAAAAGTCAAAGGTATTTGGAAAAAAAGAAAATCAAATGCCTTTAACTAATAAAAGGGTTATAAAATGTTTTTACTTGACCATTTTTTTTATTTTTTCAAATGTTTCGTCGCTGATTATATGTTCCATTGCGCATCCGTCTTTTTCTGCAACTTCCCTTTCTACACCGACAATTTTTTCTAAAAACAGAGTGAGAATATCATGTTTTTCTTTTATCTGTTTATATACTTTTTTACCCTGTTCAGTCAGCGTTATTGCACCGTAATGCTCATGTTGTATCATTCCCCGTTCTTCCAATGTATGAAGGGCAACATGGACTGAGGGCTTTGTGAGCGATAATCGCTCTGCAATGTCTTTTACTCGGGGATTGTTATTTTCTTCTGCTAAATTGCCGATTACTTCTAAATAATCTTCTAAACTCTGGGTCATCTATATTTTATAACAAACTTACCGGGTCTACGTCAACCTCTATATACACTCCGCTAAGGGGTTTATAGAAATTTATAAAGCGGTGTACTGCAGAATGTATATGCTGTATTGTTGTTGCCCGTAGTACAATTTGAAAACGGTAATTTGCTGCAATCATTGCTAAGGGGCATTCGGAAGGTCCGAGGATTTCATCATAATAACCATTTTCAACTGCTGTTTTTTGTTTTACCTGAATAAGTTCTTTTTCTAAAACTTCATAGGCAGAAGAGGAAGCTTGTTCGCTAAGCTGTTTCTGTGCACTTCTAAAGACGAGCCTGATAAGCCGTGAAAAAGGGGGAAAAAAGAGAAGTTTGCGCTGTTCTGTTTCATAATCATAAAATCCCTGTATATCATTGGTACAGGCAAATTTTATTGCAGGTCTGTCCGGATAAAAGCTTTGTACAATAACTTTGCCGTCGGGGAAAAAACGTCCTGCGCGCCCGGCTACTTGTACCAATAAAGAAAAAGTGCGTTCTGCTGCTCTAAAATCGGGCAGATGCAGCCCAGTATCTGCAAGGATTACGCCTACAAGTTTAAGATTTGGAAAATTAAGACCCTTCGCAATCATCTGTGTGCCTAAGAGAATATCAGTTTTTCCCTGCCTGAATTTTTCAAGTCTTTCTTCCAGGGCATCTCTGTTGTCAAGGCTGTCTGTATCTATCCGTTCGACAGTACAATCAGGAAATTTTGCCTTAACTTCACTCTCTATGAATTCTGTGCCAAACCCGAAATAACCAATATCTAAAGATCCGCATTCCGGACAGGTTGAGGGCTGAGTAATTGAGTATCCGCAGTAATGGCATCGTAATCGTTTATCTGATGCATGATAGGTGAGGGATACAGAGCAGTTTTTGCAGGTGAGTTCAAAACCGCAGGAGGAGCATTTAAAAAAATGAGTGAATCCGCGGCGGTTTAAAAATAAAATTGTCTGTCTTCCCTGTGCATGTACTTCCCTTATCTGCTTTTCAAGTGTTTTTGATATACTTGAGCAGTCTTCCTTGGTACAGGATAGATTTACTACCTCAATTTCCGGAGGTTTCCCTCCGCTTAAGCGTTTGGTTAAACAAAGTTTTTCAATGAGTCCATCGTTCATGAGCTGCCAGGCTTCAACGGACGGTGTTGCGCTTCCCATAATGAGCGGTATTTTTAATTTTGAGCACCGCATCATGGCTGTCTGTCGTGCATGGTAGCGCGGAGTATTACCGGATTTATAGGATGTATCGTGTTCCTCGTCAAGAATTATGACACCAAGATTTGAAACCGGCGCAAACACAGCGCTTCTTGCACCAATAACGACACGGGCCTCATTTTTTATTATTCTTTTCCATTCTGCCAGTTTTTTACTTCCGGTAAGTCCTGAATGAAGGACAGCGGCTGTATTTCCGAACCGTTCTTTGACTTCCTCTACTACCTGATGTGTAAGTCCTATTTCCGGTACTAGATAAATAACTCCCTTTCCCTGACTAAGCATGTGCTGGGCAATCTGAAGAAAGACTTCTGTTTTACCGGATCCTGTTGTTCCGTAAAGATAATGAAAAAGCGTTTTTTTAGTATCTACAGATTGAATAATTTTCTTCACTGCATCTTTTTGCTCTTCAGATAAATCATTTTTTACATAATCAGAAGGTTCTTCAATAAATGATGAGGTAAAGCTTTCTCTTTTCCCTGAGGGAACCATCGCACTTAATGCTTCACCCTGGGAACACAGATAATACCGGGAAATGTTTTTGGACAGTTCAATTAATTCACGTGTAAATACCGGCTCTTCGTCGATTATTCGCAAGACGTACTTAATTTTTTCAAGCGGAATGCCATCAGGGGCTTTGTCATTAATGTCTATAATAAAACCTATAACCTTTCTTGAACCGAACATAACTTCTGCTCTCATTCCGGGAACAACTAATGACGAATCTCCAGGCATTTTCGTTTTTTCTGTTATTTCGTAGGTAAAGGACTGACAGACCGGAACATTTACAAGAATTTGTGCATACCGGTTCATTATGTACCTTCGGTGCTTAGTATTTCGTTAAGTTTAGTTCTAAAAACTTTGAGGTCTTCCCATGCAGGTCTTTTAAGGCTTTCATCCCGTAGTAAGGCGCTCGGATGATAGGTAGGCATAAGCGGTATATCTTTATATTCAAAGAATTTGCCTCTCAAGTTTCCAATTGACTCTTTACAGCCTAAGAGGTTTTGGGCGCTTACTCTGCCGATCGCAAGTATCATTTTTGGTTTAAGTAGCTGTATTTGTAAATCTAAAAAGGATCTGCAGGCTTGAGCTTCCTCCGGTAAGGGATCCCTGTTTTGCGGCGGCCGGCATTTCACAATATTTGCAATATAGGTATTCGTATTTCTTGAAAGATCAATTGCTATAAGCATTTTGTCCAGAAGCTGGCCTGCTTTTCCGACAAAGGGTCTTCCGCTTGCATCCTCATCGGCTCCCGGACCTTCCCCTATAACCATCACGAGGGGTTTATTGATTCCTTCACCGGGTACGGTTAATGATCGGGTTTTAGCCAGAGGGCAACGTGTACATTGGGCAATTTTTTCATTTAAATGATCAATTGTAATGCCGGAGTGAAGTTTTTCTGATGCAGTCTCTTTTATTGTTGCGTTAGTCTGTTCCCCGTCAAAATTCCAGGTATTTTCAAGCGCTGCATAAGGGCTCGGGTATCCGCTGATGCATGAGTCGGCAGTATTAAGAAAATGAAGAATAGCTTTTTTATCTTCGGAAGTAATCATTATACCTAAAATACACTAAGACCCGAATCATTGCAACATGATTTTATGAGGTAAGGGGATTTTAATTGACATACTCATACTTAGCTTATATCATTCGTTTATGAAAATAATAAAAAAATATATAATTCCGCTGTGTTATTGCTTTATTCTTTATGTGATAAATGCGCAGTCTTCATCCGTAGAAATGCAGCGTCTAATTCCCTCCGGTCACTGGGTGTACGATGCGGTTATAAGAATTGAAGCAGAAACGGGTAAAGCTTCTTTTGCTCAAAATGCACCGCTTTCCACCGCTGAACTCCTGCTTTATTTAGATGAAATTGATTTTGACTCTTTGTCGGAAGCAGGAAAACATGAATATTCGTCGATTATGTCTTTTTTTAACAAAGACTATCTTTCGTTCGGGTCGCATAATCTTAGTCTCGGCATTGATCCTTTGGCTACGATTGAATTATATCATAAGACTGAAGACGATATATCCTGGAATTATTCCAGTCATGATAAAAAACACATTCTCGATCTGCCGGTAATAATCGGAGCGGGTGATTTTCTGTGTATGGAATCAGTTTTTTTTGCAGGATTGAATTACTGGGCTGCGGAAGAAAACGGAGTTTTTACGAATATTCCCTACAAAAGCGACGCAATGGATGCTCATTTCCCATCTACAGCTTATATCAGCGCAGGCCTTCCCATATATGATATTTTTACAATGAATTTTCAGCTTGGCAAGGGTAATCTTTCTGTCGGCAGGACTCAACTTGGAAGTATTTTTTTATCTGATTACAGCGATCACGATGCCTATGCCATGTTTTCTCTCTATTCTCAAAAAATACGCTACGCTGCAGCAGTTATTCAGCTTGAGGTGAATAAGAATCTGTATCTTCATAGACTTGAGTTTATGCCTTATAAAAAAATTCAAATAGGTTTACATGAGGGTGTTTTAGTTAATGCTCCTTTAGAATTGCGTTATCTCAATCCTCTTGCAATTTTTCACAATTATGCTGCCTGGAGAACCTATGGCAAGTATAATAACAGCACCGCAGACGGCAGTGCAAATACGTATGACGGATTTTCGCGGGTTGGATCCTACTTTGGTTTGACTTTTGATATAAATCCCTGGCGTTTTATGCGTTTTTACGGTCTTTTTGCTATGAATCAATTTCAAACTGCCTATGAGAGAGAAACGTACCCGGAGTCTGCTGCTAAAATTCCCGACAGTCTTGGTTTTCAGGGAGGTATAGAAACCTTTGTACCCTTCAAAAAAGGATACTTCTACGGCGGAATAGAAGGACTTTATACAAACCCCTGGCTGTATATTTGTGATGATGCTGACTGGTCTTTTTACCGTTCAAGATACGATCTTATAAAAAATACAAACGTGCCGGTACATACATGGGTTGGTTCTCCTTATGGTCCCGATACGCTGGGGTTTTCCGGAAAAGCGGGGTATGAAGTAGTGTCGCAATGGGCCGCTCATTTTTCCTACAAGACAATAACAAGGGGTGAACACTCCTTTGCTCTTTTTTCACTCTATGATGCTTCCGGAAAGAATAATTACTATCCTTCTTCCGTTGAAGAAGCCACTCAAAAAAGTCCAACGGGCATAGCAGAGGTATCTCATTCATTCACGGTATCCGGCTCTTATTCGCCATTATCCTGGATTGATATTTCATCTCAGGTGGGTTATACTGTTGTAACAAATTCAAAACATGTAGAGCATAAGACTGATAAAGGATTTGAATTTGTTATATCCTGCTCAATTTCATTACCATAAAAAATCGGAGACGTAAGGTGTTTAAAAAAATATTCTTCTTTTTCTGCTTTGCTGCATGCTGCTTTTCAGTTTTTTCACAGGTTTCTTCAGATCCTGGAGCCGTGATTTATGAGGATATTGTTATATGGGAAAATCTTGGTATAGTAAAAAACCTAAGTCCTTTGCGTCCGTATCCGTTAGCTGTTATTGAAGATATTCTTAAAACTGTGATTGATTGTCCCTATCCCATCCAATCGCAAAAGGCTCAAGAATATTTTGACAGAATTTTTTCAAAACCTGTGTCTGCGGGCCTTTCGTATGATCCCCGTCTAAAATTTGCAGATGATAACGAAGCACTTGTTCAAAATAACCTAAATGTTCTTTGCTTTGGCGATTTTTACATGGCAGGCAGAACATCTGTATCTTTGGATTTAAAAGTTCATGCAACCGACGGATTTAGAGCAGCTGTTCTTCCTCAGTTTGCCAGACCTCTTGAAGATGCTCCCTGGGATCCTGTAGATATGGGAAAGTTTACCGGTCTTTTAGATATGAATATGAGTGCAGCTTCGGTTTTTGACGGTTTATATGTACAGCTCGGTATATCAAGAAACAGCTGGGGACCCTTTTTTGACAGCGGAGTAACGCTTTCAAAGGATTCTTTTCATAACGGCAATATAACATTTTTCTATAATGGTCATGATAAGTGGAATTATCAGCATTCTTATTTTATGCTTGGAGCAACTGACAATACAGGCAATAGAATTAGCCCTGAGAAGTTTATGGCTTTGCATTCAATAGAATATTCACCATGGTCATGGTTAACCTTTTCGTATTATGAAAATATTATCTACGGAAACAGATTTGATCCTATCTATGTGCTCCCTGTTCCTTTTATGGTTGCTCAGAGTATAGGATCTTATTCAGACAATCTTCAAATGGGAGTTGCTTTTGAAGTGCGTCCTTTTCCGGGTTTTCTTTGGGCCTCAGATGTCCTTGTTGATGACATAAGTGCTAATGAACTGCTTCGGCTTGATTTTGATACGAAAATTAAAATTGCAGCTGTAAGCGGCGTTCAATATGCTTTTAATACATCTGTTGTAAAAATGCTCGGACTTGATTACACTCTTATAGCACCATATATGTATACTCACGAAGATTCCACTGTAATAAATTATCAGAATTATACCAATAATGGAATTTGTATGGGTTCCGATTTGCCTCCTAACTCTGACCGTATAGCACTTCGATTGTCACTTGAACCGGTAAAGAACTTATCAGTAATGGTGAAGGGCAGTTTTGCACGACATGCAAATATTAATGAGTCAATTCCTGATGATGATGCAATATCCTATTTAAGAAATTACGGTATTCGAAATTCCTCGGTTACCGATGGCGGTATACATAATTATGCCAACGCAGGTGCCGGTTATTTGGGGTATGCTCAGGAAAACTTTATGTTTATGGACCAGGATACAAAGATGCTAATTGTCCAAACAGCATTGGATGCTTCTTATACCTTTTATACAAGTTCTGCAGGCAATATAAGCCTGAATACCGGCTGGACATTTGAGTTTATAAAAAATAAGGGTGTCCAAAATGCAATGTTCGGTTTTTCAAAACCTGATGCTACTGCAGCCGATGTTGAGTCGGCCAGGGAAGTTTGGAAAGCAGCTCTTCATAATACACTTGCAAATTATGTGTATTTTTCTATCCGGTATGCATACTAGGGGTCATGGTGCAGAATAAACAAAGAAAGTTTATGTTTTTATACTTGAACACAGGAGGCGGTCATGTTTCAGCTGCCCGTGTTTTAAAACAGTCTATTGAAGACAGCTATGATACTGCAGCTGTTGAACTTCTTAACGGGTTTGACCGGTCCAACTCGCACTTGAAGCTCTTTTTTGAAAAAGGCTACCATGCAGCTCTTACTTTTGCTCCCGGTGCCTTTTCATTAATTTATGAGGCGGCAAAACTGCGTTTCACACAAGCATCATTTTCAAAGATTATTAAACCGACTACCTCTGTCAGCCTGGAAAAAAAATTCAGGGAATATGGCGTAACCGACGTTGTAAGCTTTCACTTTGCATTGACAACATCTGCTGTTAGCGCAATACGCCGTCTTGGAAACACCATACGGTTGTCGGTTGTCGTAACAGATCCCTTTACCGCGCCCCCCGCCTGGTTTTACGAGAAAAATATTCAATATTATGTCTATTCACAGCAGGCAAAAAATGATGCGGTCACTAATTGCGGAATCCCTGAACACCAAATTTCTGTGGCGCCTTTTCTCATTGGAAAAAAATTTTTGACCCCCTGTAATCCGGAAGAGTCGCTGGTATACAAAAAGAAACACGGATTTCCTGTTAATAAAAAACTTGTACTGCTGGCTGGAGGGGGAGAGGGCTTGCCCGGTGCTTTTGCTATAGTTACCGAATGTGCTAAAAATAAAGCAAAGTTTTCGCTTGCAGTTGTTTGCGGGCGTGATAAGGCAACGTATAATAATTTGAAACTTCTTAAACTGGCGTATCCCGATTTGGACCTGCATGTTTTCGGCTTTGTAAGTTTTATGGATGAACTTATAAAATCCTGCGACTGCGCGGTTATTAAGGCCGGACCTGCAACTCTTATGGAAGTTCTTCATAGTAAAAAGCCTGTAATAATATCAACATACATACATGGGCAGGAACTGGGGAATGTCAGGTTTGCAGTTGAACATAACTGCGGATGGTTTATTCAAAAACCGAAGGCAATTTTTGAAAAAATAAACAATTTGTTTTCTGATGATCAGTATTATGACAAAATACAATCTGCCTTGGAAAAACTTCCTATAGAAATTAATAATGAGAAATTTGCGCGCATCCTCATGGAAAATCAATAAAATTGTGCGCTTTCGAAGCAGGGGTATTTGTGACTGAAGTAAAAAAAAGAAAGTTTCTCTTTCTCTATCTCAATACCGGAAGCGGACATATAACACCTGCCTTGCGCCTTAAGGACAGTATTGAGCACGTATATAACAAAAATGATTATGATATAACAATTATGCACGGATTTTCTCCAAAACAGAAATTTGCACGACTTTTTTTTGAGTCCGGGTATCATGCATCCTCTGCAGTATGTCCGGCTGCATACAGTGTTATTTATGAAATAAATCAATTAGCTCCTGTTCTTTGTGTTTCAAGAATTTTAAGTACATGGAAAACACTCCCGTATCTTCAAAAGTATATACAAGATAATGGAATAACTGATATTGTTTCTTTTCATTTTGTTTTATCCCCGCCGGCAAGACGAGCAATAAGGCGGCTTAACAAAGGAATAAATTTTACTATAATTGCAACTGATCCCTTCTCCATTCATCGATCGTGGTTTGAAGTTAAGGATGCTGATTATGTTGTTTTCTCACAGCAGGTTAAAGACCTTATGCAGCATTCCTTTGGTATTTCCGGGATACAAAAGTGCTGGCGGGAACAGGATATTAAGGTCTTTCCATTCATTTTAAGCCCGCTTTTTAAACCTGTTGGCGATTATACGGATTTACGGACAAAGATGGGCCTGCCGCTCAATAAAAAAATCGTTCTTGTTGCAGGCGGAGGAGAGGGTTTGCCGAACATGATGCAGCTCATATCCCATTTTGCACTGCTGGATTTTTCTTATACCATTGTCGCAGTCTGCGGCAGAAATGTAAGCGCGTTTTCCATGCTAACTAAGTTTTCAAAGATGTACCCTAAACTTGATCTAAGGGTTCACGGCTTTGTTAAAAATATGCATGAGTTTATTCAAGTGTCTGACTGCGTAGTAACAAAGGCAGGCGCTTCCACTGTTATGGAGGTGCTGGCTTGTCAAAAACCGATTATTTTTTCGACTTACATCCACGGTCAGGAGCTTGGAAATGTCCGTTTTGTAGTTAATAATAAAGTAGGATGGTTTTTACGAAGTCCTAAACGTATTTACGAAAAAATTCAAAAGCTGTTCAATGATGATGATTACTACAAAGAGATCTGCACTAATTTGCAGAAGCTTTCTATACAAAGCGGTAATGAAGAGTTAGCCCGTTATATTGTAGAAGAAAAACGTCCAACCTCTTAGCCTAAGCTGAACTGATAATCAATTTTTATGTATAGTGCTCTTCAACATATTTTTTAGCACTGAAAGTCTTAATCTCTCTTTTTTCAAATGCTTCCTGTAGTAATGCATCTGCGTTAAGCTGATCAAATAAGGAGGATGCATTTTCTATGCTTGCCTTAAGTACGGGGTGTTTCGGTGAAAATAAGACACAGCAGTCTTCATAGGGAAGAATCGATGTATCATACGTTCCAATGAATTTTGCAGTTTCAATTATTTCCTCTTTATCTAAGCCTATGAGCGGACGGATAAGAGGAAGTGTACAGGCATATTCTGTTACTGCCATGTTTTCTATTGTCTGGCTTGCCACCTGCCCTAAGCTTTCACCCGTGATTAGACATTGTGCGTGAATATGATGTGCGAGAATGCTTGCCGTTTTCATCATGCACATGCGCAATAGAAGTGTGGAAAAAGATTCCGTTGAAAAGTCATTAATTACCGGCACATCTTTTGTGAGCTTCCTTATTGCCATTTGAACTTCGGTAAAGGGAATTATGTTAATATGAGTTTCAATACCGTATGAACTGATAATTTGGGCTAAGTCTTCAACTTTTTTTTGTGCTTCGGACGATGTATAGGGGTAAGCATGAAAATAGATACATTCAACTTTCATACCACGCCTCATCATCCGGTAGCCTGCAACCGGGGAATCCAAGCCGCCTGAAAGTAAGAGCAATCCCTTGCCGCTTGTTCCGACTGGTAAGCCGCGGCAGCCTTTTTGGGCATCACTGTATACAAAGCAGCGTTCTCTCATTTCAATTCGAATGGTTAGATCGGGATTATGTACATCAACTGAAAGAATTTTCTGATCAAAGACATCTCCTGCTGCCTCGCAGCTTAACTCATATGAAGAAAGAGGAAATGATTTTTCTGCTCTGCGGGTTTCTATTTTGAAGGTTTTTGCTCCCTCTTGTTTAGCTTTTAGAGCTTCTATCATAACAGCTTCTTTAATTGATTCAACATTTTTCTCACAAACATGAGTTCGGGCCCAGCCGGTAATACCTATGAGATGAGATAATGTGAACTCCACAGCAGCGCATGATTCTTCGGGACAGTCAATATACATTCTGCCTGCGCGCAGCTGTACCCGCGCTTTTACCGATTCTAAATACACTCTGGTGTTATGAACAAGGCGGTTTTCAAATTCTTTAATATTGCCGCCCTTGAGGGTTAATTCGCCTAATCGTGCTAAATAAGTAACTTGAAACATGATGGTGAGTATAGAATAAAACAGAAAAATAGTACAGAAGTAAAGACTATGAGGAAAAAATAGAATTAATTATCAGTTTAATATGACAGAAAATGTAAAGCTGTAATTGTAATGCTTGCTTTCTGCATAAAACCATGCTAGTCTTTAAATGAAGAGATTTATATAAAAGTATAAAATGACTGACAGGAGTTCTTATGAAACAGTATACGGTTGATACCACCTTGCCAAAAAACCTGCCCTTATTAATGAAATCCAGAGCAGAACAGTACCCTGATACTGTTCTTCAGGCATCTAAAAATTCCAAGGGTGAATTTGAATATTTTACGTATAAAAAAGTCTATGAGGATGTTCTTATAACGGCTCTGGCGCTCCAGGAAATGGGAATAAAGAAGGAAGACAGGGTTGGTTTAATATCAGATAACAGAAGAGAATGGCTGATTACCGACTTAGCCTTGTTATCGTTAGGTGCATGCGATGTACCTCGCGGATGTGATTCTATGGGAAGTGAAATCCGCTTTATTTTATCGTTTGCTGAATGTTCCTTCTGTTTTTTTGAAAATGCACGGCAGCTCGAGAAAGTACTGGAAAAGCGGGAGGATGTACCGTCCCTAAAAACGGCAGTATTATTTGAAGGCCTAACTGATAACCTCAAAGCAAAGGCGAATGAGACAGGTATAACACTCTACCGCTTTGACGACATAATGCTGAGAGGAGAGGAAATTGGAATTAAGCAGAGGAGTAAGATCGAAACTATTATGGAACAGGTAGACGGTGAAGACCTTGCTACAATTATTTTTACATCTGGAACAACAGGAACTCCTAAGGGCGTTATGCTGACTCACCGGAATTATCTAGCCCAGTGTGAAGTTGTTCACAATGTCATGACTGTTCAGCCGGGTCATATGTGGCTCAGTGTTCTTCCTGTCTGGCACAGCTTTGAACGTGTCATACAGTACCTTGCAATCACCTTTAAAAGCGGGCTCGCTTATTCAAAGCCGATAGCCGCTGCCATGCTTCCTGATTTAGAAGCCATAAAACCGCAGTGGATGTGCGGTGTACCCCGTTTGTGGGAATCAATTGCACAGGGAGTTTACCGCAATATGAGGAAGGAAGGCGGAATAAAGTTAGCCCTATTCAATTTTTTTATAAGCGTTGGTAAAAAATTTATCTGGGGATACGAACACGTAACCGGAAGAGTCTGCCGTTTTACAAAAAAACCGAGAATTTTTGACTTTTTTGCAGGACTAATTCCCTTTATTTTTCTTAGTCCCCTATACGGCTTAGGAGAAGTTCTTATTTACAAAAAAATACGTGCAAAACTGGGCGGCCGTTTTGTCGCTGCAATATCGGGCGGGGGCGCACTGCAGAGCGGGACTGATGCCTTTTACCGGGCAATAGGCTTTAAACTGCTTGAAGGCTACGGAATTACAGAAGCCGCACCCATTCTGGCTTTTCGAAGCTGCGGATTTGCACGGCCGGGCTGCGTAGGATATGTGTATCCTTCTGCATCGATAAAAATAGTTGCGGAAAATCAGGGAACAATAGTGTCCATGGAGCCATTAGGACCTGGTAAAAAGGGTCTTATTCTTGCAAAAGGCGATCAGATAATGAAGGGTTATTACAATAGACCTGATTTAACAGAAAACGCAATTGATAAAGACGGCTGGTTTAATACCGGAGATCTCGGCATGATGACGTATGATAATGAAATAAAGATTACAGGCCGCGCAAAAGACACTATAGTTCTGCTGGGTGGTGAAAATATTGAGCCATCGGGTATAGAGGGCGCCATGTGTGCAAGCCCTTATATTGAAACTGCAGTCCTCGTCGGGCAGGATAAAAAGTATCTTGGTGCACTTATTGTACCGGTAAAAGACGCAGTTATGGCCTATGCAAAAGAAAACAATATAGCGTATGAGAATTATGAAGTACTTCTTGAAACACCTGAAATATTGAATTTAATTCGGGAACACATTGATGCAAGAATTAATCAAGCTTCAGATTTTAGAACCTGTGAGCGCGTATTTAAATTTGCTCTTCTTTGTGAATCATTCAGTGTCGGTAAAGAACTTTCAGGCAAACAGGAACTGATGCGTCATAAAATATTTGAACTGTATCATAAGGAAATTGATTCACTTTTTGATTAAGCAAATAAGTATGGTGGATTTCCGGGTCATTGAATATTACTCATGTTATAAGTATAATAAAAAGTATACCATTAAAAGATTGCACAAAGCAGTGTAAAAGCTGCTGAAGGCATAAAGGTTATTATATGTTACATACAATGAGAAATATAGGCATAATGGCCCACATTGATGCCGGAAAAACAACAACAACAGAGCGAATTTTATTTTACACAGGAAAAATTTATCGAATTGGTGAAATAGACGAAGGTGCTGCTACCATGGACTGGATGGCTCAGGAGCAGGAGCGCGGTATTACCATTCAGAGTGCCGCAACAACAACCTATTGGAAAGATCATCAAATAAACATTATAGATACACCCGGACACGTAGACTTTACAGCAGAGGTTGAAAGATCTTTGCGCGTGCTTGACGGGGCGGTAGCAGTTATCTGCGCAGTCGGCGGAGTACAGCCTCAAACCGAAACAGTGTGGCGCCAGGCTGATGAATATAAGGTTCCCAGAATCTGCTTTGTTAATAAAATGGATCGCATAGGAGCAGACTTTTACGGAGCGATGAAGGATGTGTCCGATAAATTCGGTACAAGAGCTGCCGCCCTTCAAATTCCAATAGGAAAAGAAAGTAATTTTGAAGGCATAATTGATTTAATAGAGATGAAGGAATACCGTTTTGACCCGGAAACAGAGGGCGAAACAATCATTAAGACTGATATTGACCCGTCCCGGTTGGATGAGGCTCTTGCGTGGAGAGAAAAACTCATTGATGAAACTGCTTCATATAATGATGAGATTGCAGAGCTTTATTTAGCAGGAGAGGAAATATCAGCTGAATTATTGAAAAAAGAAATACGAAAATGTACAATAAATAGAACCTTTGTACCGTTTTTATGCGGATCTGCAAGGAAGAATATCGCAATACAGCCGCTCATTGATGCTGTCGTTTACTATCTGCCTGCTCCCGATGAAGTACCCCCTGCATCCGGTTTCCATATAAAAAAAGAGGAAACTGTACCTGTTCCATGTGATGCAGCAGGAATTCCTCTTGGTTTAATTTTTAAAATACAATACGACAGAGAGGCAGGAAGCCTTTGTTACGTGAGAATGTATTCCGGAAAAATTAAAAACGGAGACCAGATATTTAATGTCGGTAAAAAGAAGAGAGAACGGGTAAATAGAATATTGCGGATGCATTCAAATAAAAGCGAACCGATGGACGCCGTTAGTGCAGGAGATATAGCCGTCATTATAGGGCTTAAAAATGCACAGACAGGAGATACCGTCGGAACAGAGGGAATGCCCATACTCCTAGAGAAAATGCACTTCCCGGAGCCGGTAATATCAGTTTCTATAGAACCCTCAACACTTTCTGATCGTGATAAACTCAAAGACACGCTTGAAATATTATCAAAAGAAGACCCCACCTTCACATCCCGCGACGACAGTGAAACAGGTCAGCTGATAATCTCTGGAATGGGAGAACTTCACCTTGATGTACTGGTAACACGAATGCTCGATGATTTTAAAGTGGCGGCAAAAGTCGGTAAACCACAAGTAACATATAGAGAATCAATAACAGCTCAGACCGATCACACAGAAATTTTTTCGAAGGTACTCGGCGGAAAAGAAACTACTGCCGGTATATCGATACATGTAGAGCCGAATCCTAATGCAGGAAATACCTATACCTGTAATGTAAAAAAAGGAAACATACCGGGTGAAATATTTGATGCAATAGAAAACGGTATTCAGAATTCATTAACTTCCGGAATAAAGTACGGATACCCCTGTACCGATATAGCCGTAACAATTACAGAAATACAATATTCAGACCTTACATCTACAACCTTTGCATTCGAAGCCTGTACTGCATCCGCCTTTGATGCAGCCTGTACAAAGGCAAACGCAGAGCTTCTTGAACCCGTAATGAATGTTGATATTTTAAGCCCAAAAGAATTTGTAGGGGAGGCTATGAGTCAGGTAACACAAAGAGGCGGTATTATACAGAGTCTTGAGTCGAAGCCGGCAATAGAAGTGGTACATGCCCAAGCCCCGATGGAAAAAATGTTCGGATTCTCTACAAATTTGCGATCAGTTACACAGGGTAGAGCTTCCTTTAGTATGGAATTCAGCCATTTTCAAGTAAAACCCGGCGGACTTAACAATTATTAGGTTCAGAGAAAAAAAGATTTCCCATTTTTTTATTTATACTATATAATGGATTTAATCAAAATACTAATCTTAGTAAAGGTGTTTTGGAAGGAGATATTCTCCCGTAGATCCGTAGCAAGTTCCGGCGGCACGGAAATATGCTGAGAGTTTTGCTCAATGTGCCTGTTGATAATATATAAAAAAGTCTAAAAAATATTTTTTTATTATCGACGCGCAGAAAACTACATAGTTCGGTCTATAAAGTAGTAGACAACTTGGTTCAATAGGAGTTGTCACCTATAACATGGAGCGGAATATGGAACTGGCTGTCTTTTGTCTTAATGCCTGTATACTCATTGTTTATAATGAAGAACTCGAATCGGGAATATCTATAC